>MDTE01092272.1_pt1 | contig 69692 bp, 75 predicted proteins | sample 811231 | NCBI WGS metagenome assembly MDTE01 (sample SAMN05326651, study PRJNA326480) | marine metagenome | isolation source: seawater | place: Indian Ocean: Red Sea | collected 2010
AGCTGTCTTCGCAGCCTTGGGGGTTGCCTTCTTCACGACGGCGGGCTGGGCTGCCGGCTTCCCGGCCAGCGCCTTGGCGCCAATCACCTTCCCCTTCACAGTCGATTTCTTTTTCTTCGTCGTCGCCTTCGCCATATTCCGTTCCGTTACTTGTCTGCCGGGTCGCGACACATCCGCTTTCGGAACGCGCAATCAGCGCGATTTTAGAGGGTTAGGTCTGTTCCGGCATGGAATCCAAAGACAAGGGACGGCGACAGCCGTCCCTCATGATCTCAAATTATATCAGAAAATGCGCGGTTTTGATACGCATGCGCATCTATTGGGTAATGACGCCTAGTCGCCGCTTCCCGGATTTGCGCTGAAATACTTGTCGAACTTGCCCTCTTCGGCCTTGAAATTGTCCGCCTCCGGCGCCTCGTCCTTCTTCGCGGTGATATTCGGCCACTTGCCTTCAGAATATTCGCGGTTGAGCTCGAGCCATTTCTCGGCCTCAGGCTCGACGTCCGGGATAATCGCCTCGGCCGGGCACTCAGGCTCGCACACGCCGCAATCAATGCATTCATCGGGATGGATCACGAGCATGTTCTCGCCCTCGTAGAAACAATCGACGGGGCAGACCTCGACGCAATCCGTGTATTTGCACTTGATGCAGGCTTCGGTGACGACATACGGCATCTTCAGAATTCCTTTTGGCCAAACTTCCAAAACGGGGATTTACGAAGCTGCGCCCTTTCGGTCAAGCACCCGTTTCCGCGCTTCCCCGCTCTCTCTGTCGCTAACGTAGATGAGGCCGGCGACGCGCCGCAACAAGTTTGCCTCATGGTCGTGCACTTCCCCGTCGGCATAAACTACCTCCCAGAGCATCTCGATCATTCGGATCCGTTCCTCGGGTGCGAAGACCTCCTTGACCCGCCGGGCGAACCCGTAGACCTCGATGAGATCCTCCGTCGCGGCATCCGCGGCCTGTAGCAGCGCCTCTGTGTCCGTGTCATCGAGGTCGAAACGTTCGCGCAGCAAAGTGCCGATTAGCGTTCGTTCCCCCGCATCATAGTCATCGTCCATCCGCGCTGCCTCGACAAGCAGCGCAGCCGCCGCCAGATGCAGCTCGTCGGGGCCGTGAACCAACGCCGACGCGTCGCCGGAGGAGAACAGGGACTTCAATCTATCAAGCATGGGGTATCCTCGCTTGCACGATCCTTACAAGACCCGATCAGCGCGGACAACCAACCGCGTCATGGACATGCCGGTGATGCATTTCACCCGTCGCGCAGGCGGTCGGTCGCCCGCCGATCGCGCTTTGTCGGACGGCCCGACCCCGGTTCGCGCGGCGCCACATCGGGAAGCCGGGCCGCGCGCGGCGGCGCAGGCGAAGAGAGGTCATCATAGAGCATCGCCACCTCGCTGGCCGGACCGCGGCGGCTCGCCAGCGCCCGGATTCGAATGACGCGAATGCGTGGACCCTGCGCGAAGGTCAGTACATCGCCCACACGCACCGAATGGTTCGACTTGCGGACCGGTGCGTTGTTTACCCGAACCTTCCCCGCGCGGCATATCTCCGTCGCGAGGCTGCGGGTCTTGCATAACCGAACAAACCAGAGCCACTTGTCAAGGCGCAGCGTCTCCGCGCCAACGGCGGGCACGGTCTCCCCCGCGCTCAACGTCCCCGGCCCTTGAGCACCGCAAGAGCGGCAAACGGCGAGTCCGGGTCATAGGCCTGTTTCGGCTTTCGCTGTTTCGACTTGCCGCCGCCCTTCCCGCGTTGGGAACCAGCCGGCTTGGTATCCTTTGATGTTAGTTTTCCCGTGACAGCCACCGTCTTCTGGCCACCGCGCGGGCGGCGCTTAGGGGCGCGGCGGGTCACCTTGATAGCGTTTTCTGCATCGCGTACCGCGTATCCGAAGCTGCGGATCATGCGCGCAAAAACCTCGGCGGGGGCATCGATGCGCGATAGGAGGTCCGGGGTGACCGCAAACTCGCCAGCCTTGGTACCACGCCGGATCGCGGCCATCAGCCGCTCCAGCTCGTCAGCCCGCACGGCGACCGGGCCCGCGGGACAAAAGCCGAGAGCGAGATACCAGCCGTCACCGACCATGTCACTGCGCAGCATCGCCGTCGCCCCGCCATCGGGCAGTTGGGTTTCGTTCTCGACAGTGCCCGAGTGAAGGCGATAGAGCATCGCCTTCAGCTCCATCACCCGGCCCTTCAGCATGGCAGGTATATAGGCTGACGTCACGCCAATCCGCACACCAGCCTTCGCCAATGCCTTGCGGTCGTCCGCGGTGAGATGGTTGGCCGGGTCGTCTCCCCTGACCCGGGCCGCACAGCCCAGCCCTTCGCTCAGGCGAAAGGCGAGGCCCCGGGCCGGGCCGGAGAATTTCGCCTGGGTCAGCGCGAACAGGGGCGCGAGTTCAGCGCCCAGTGTCGCGTCGAGCCAGCATTGTAACCGCACCCGCATATCCTTGCGCAGTGGCACGTTGAGCAGATCGCTGGGCAGGACTTCGACCAACGGGTGCAGGATGTCAGCACCCGCCGTCAACTTCACCACCGGCGCGCCCTGCCAGACGATCTGCGCGCCGACCCGGTCGAGGGAAAACGCCTGGTCCTCGGATCCGGCCAGCGCAGCGATCCGAGGCCCGATGGCCTCGCGCACGGCTCGGTTCGCCGCCGACATTAGGCGCGGGCTCGCCGCGACCTCCTCGTCAGCGGGCACGAAGCGCAACCCATCAAGACGGCCCACATGCTCGCCCTCGACTGTGATCTTTCCGTCCTCGGACAATCCTGCCAGCAACTTGTCCTTCTCCCGCAGCCCCCGCATGATCACCGATGCCTTCCGGTCGACAAAACGCTGTGTCAGGCTCGCGTGCAACACATCGGACAGCTTATCCTCAATCGCCCGCGCCCGCTCCTGAACCCAGTCTGCGTCGTCGAGCCATGAACGCCGTTGAGATATATACGACCATGTTCGCACGCCGGCGATTCGCGCCATCAGCGTATCGATGTCGCCGTCGACGCGGTCGAACTGCCCGATCGATCGTTCGACCCAATCCGCCGGGATGCGTTCTGCTGCCGCCATTAGGAACCGGTAAATACGTGCCACGAGACGCGGATGGTTACCCGACAGATCCCCGCTGAAGTCCGGAATCTGGCAGACCTCCCAAAGCTTTTGAACCGCCTCGGGATTGCTCGCCATAGCCTTGATGTCGTCATGCTCACGCATCGCCATCAGTGCGTTGTAGTCATCGGCAGGCGGCGCGCGGCGTAACACCCGCTCCGGCGGTGCGACCTCCAGGCTGCGCTTCAGCGCGTCGGCAGAGCCGAAGTCGAGCTTGCTGTTGCGCCAGAAGATATTCGACACCGAATCGAACTCATGCGCCTCGACGGCCGCGACAAGCTCTGGCTCGAACGGGTCGAGATCCGCCGTGGGCCCGAAAGTCCCGTCTTCCATGTAACGCCCGGCGCGCCCGGCAATCTGTCCCACCTCGCTGGGCGTGAGGCTACGAAAACCGTGCCCGTCGAATTTGGCCATGGCGGAGAATCCCACATGGGTGATCCCCATATTTAAGCCCATGCCGATGGCATCCGTGGCTACCAGGTAATCAACCTCCCCGGCCTCATACATTGCAACCTGAGCGTTTCGTGTGCGCGGGCTAAGCGCGCCGAGTACAACGGACGTACCGCCGCGCTGGCGGCGCAGCAATTCGGCTAGCGCGTAAACATTCGCAGCCGAGAACGCGACGACCGCGCTGCGCGGCGGTAGGCGCGTGAGCTTGCGGAATCCGCCATAGCCGAGCCGCGAGAAACGCTCGCGACGTTCGATTTGTAGGTCCGGGATCAAGCGGCGGACGATCGGCGCGATGGTCCCGGCGCCCAGTAGCATCGTTTCCTGCCGCCCGCGCGCGCGGAGCAACCGGTCGGTGAAGACATGGCCGCGCTCGGGATCGGCACAGAGCTGGATCTCGTCTATCCCTAGGAAGTCCACCGACCGGTCGCGCGGCATTGCCTCGACGGTGCACAGGAAATAGCGCGGATTTGCCGGCACGATGCGTTCCTCGCCTGTGATCAGCGCCACCGACGCGGCACCCTTCAGCCGGACCACCCGGTCATAATTCTCGCGCGCGAGCAGGCGCAGCGGAAAACCAATCATGCCGCTCGCATGGCCAAGCATGCGGTCGATGGCGAGATGGGTTTTGCCGGTGTTGGTGGGCCCCAGAACGGCTTTGACGGGACGCTGGACGGGAACGGACATATCGCAAGCATCCCCACTCCCGCGACCGATTGCAACCAGTCACGTACCACGACTAGGGTTGGCCTCCGGCACTACCTTTCGTGCGCCTCCTACCCGCCCGCGCGAACCGGCTGTAACGTGACAACCGATCCCGCGGATCCGCAGACGTCCGCCGACGCAGTCATCTATTAGAGGCCCGACCGGCACGCAGCTGATGAGCCATCAGGCCACCGGGGCAAGCTTCTTGGCCGGCTATGCCGGCCACGCCCAGGTGCCGAACCTAGTCTGCATGGCGCCCAACCGGGCATCTTCCGAAGAGTTCAGCGAGGCCAAATTGGAACGCCCCCCGTGCGAAACGCGGCGAACCAGCATCCGGCTGGAGAATCAGGGGGTCGACCCGCTGACGACGCGGGAACTCTAGCCGCGCAGCGGTAACGCCGGGGATTGCGGGCACATGCCTACCACGGCGGCTCATAGAATGCGGCCCTAGCCGTGCTCCTTTACGAAAATCGCGCAATTGGCCGGGGCGGAAAGGCAAAGGCCCGACAGCGAGGCCAGCGCGATAAGGCCATGCCGGGCGGCGCCCCGGCAATGCGCGAGCAAACTAATCATCGACTGCGATATACCGCGTATACGGATGCCCGGCGCGTCACGCGCCAATCAACCGACGGTGACGGGCCGATCAGGAGGCATCCAGCATGTTACGCAGCACATACTGGAGGATCCCGCCATGCCGGAAGTACTCGACCTCATCAAGCGTATCGATTCGGCAAAGGAGCTCGACCTCCCGGGTCGCGCCATCCTCATAGGTGATCGTGCAACCGAGGTTAGTACGCGGCTCGAGTCCGTCGGCAACGCCTACGATGTCTAAGATCTCGCGGCCGGTGAGCTCAAATGTCTTTCGGTTCGTGCCCTTGGGAAATTGCAGCGGCAGCACACCCATGCCGACCAAGTTGGACCTGTGGATCCGCTCGAAGCTCTCGACGATCACTGCCTTCACGCCCAGCAGGCGCGTGCCCTTTGCAGCCCAGTCACGCGACGAACCGGTCCCGTATTCGCGGCCGCCGATGACCACCAGCGGCACATTCTCAGCCTGGTAGCGGATCGCAGCATCATAGATCGACATCTGCTCGCCCGACGGATAATGCACCGTCTCGCCACCTTCGGTACCGGGGGCCATCTCGTTGCGGATGCGGATGTTGGCAAACGTGCCCCGCATCATTACCTCGTGATTGCCGCGGCGAGAGCCGAAGGAGTTGAAGTCAAGCGGGCGAACCTGATGCATCTTAAGATAGTCGCCCGCGGGCCCATCTTCCTTGATGGAGCCAGCCGGCGAGATATGGTCCGTCGTGACGCTGTCAGCAAGGATCGCCAGTGGACGAGCGCCTAGCACGTCGGACATTTCGCCCGGCTCGGGCGCCATGTCCTCGAAGAAGCTCGGGTGACGCACATAGGTCGAACCTTCGTTCCACTCATAGGTCAGGCCCGTCGAGGTCCTGATGTCCTGCCAAGCCTTGTCACCCGCAAAGACATTGTCGTAGCGCTTGCGGAACATCTCGGCTGTCAGGACGGAATTGAGGATGTCCTGAATCTCGACGTTACTCGGCCAGATGTCCTTCAGGAATACGTCGTTGCCGTCGGGATCCTGTCCGATCGGGTCATTGTAGATGTCGACCAGCATCGAGCCGACGAGCGCATAGGCGACCACCAGCGGCGGCGAGGCCAAATAGTTGAGCTTGGTCAGCGGATGTACCCGGCCCTCGAAGTTCCGGTTACCCGACAGGACCGCACCAACGCCAACATCGCCGGCGACGATCGCCTCGTTAATCTCAGGCTGCAGCGGGCCCGAGTTGCCGATGCAGGTGGTGCAGCCATACCCAACTAGATCAAAGCCGACCTCGTCGAGATAGGATTGCAGTCCCGCGGCCTCAAGATAGTCCGTCACCACCTGACTGCCCGGCGCGAAGGACGTCTTCACCCACGGCTTGCGGTCAAGGCCGCGTTCTCGGGCTTTCTTCGCAACCAATCCCGCAGCAACCAGCACGGACGGGTTAGAGGTGTTGGTGCAGCTCGTGATGGCGGCGATCACCACGTCGGCAGGCGAGATGTCGTAATCCGCGCCTTCGACCGCGGTCGTCTGGCCCGCACCCATGTCAGCGAGTGCCGTCTTGGCCGAGTCCACCATGCCCGAGAAGGCTACGCGATCCTGCGGACGCTTCGGACCGGCGAGCGACGGCTCCACCGTGGAAAGATCGAGCGACAGCGTTTCCGTGAAGACCGGATCCCACTCGCCCTTCGTGCGCCACATGCACTGGGCCTTGGCATAGGCCTCTACCAGCGCGACGCGCTCATCGCTTCGGCCGGTGAAGCGCATGTAACGCAACGTCTCGTCGTCGACCGGGAAGATGCCGCACGTCGCACCATACTCCGGAGCCATGTTTGAGATCGTCGCACGATCGGCCAGCGTGAGGTGGTCAAGTCCGTCGCCGTAGAACTCGACGAATTTGCCGACGACGCCCTTGGCACGCAGCATCTGGGTGACCGTCAGCACCAGGTCGGTGGCCGTCATGCCTTCCTTGAGCTCCCCGTCGAGGCGGAACCCGGTCACCTCGGGCACGACCATAGAGATCGGCTGGCCGAGCATCGCCGCCTCGGCCTCAATGCCACCCACACCCCAGCCGAGAACGCCCAGACCGTTGACCATGGTGGTATGGCTGTCGGTGCCGACCAGCGTATCGGGATAGGCGATGGTCTTGCCGTCTTCCTCGTCGGTCCAGACAGTCTGGGCAAGATACTCGAGGTTGACCTGATGGCATATGCCGGTGCCCGGCGGGACCACGCGGAAGTTGTCGAACGCACCCTGACCCCAGCGCAAGAACTCGTAGCGCTCGCTGTTGCGCTCGAACTCGAGATCCACATTCTTGCCGAACGCGTCGTCATCGCCGAAGTGATCAACCATTACCGAATGATCGATCACCAGGTCGACCGGCGAGAGCGGATTGATGAGTCGCGGGTCAGCACCCAGATTGTCCACCGCGTCGCGCATTGCCGCTAGATCCACAACGGCCGGCACACCCGTGAAGTCCTGCATCAGGACGCGGGCTGGCCGGTAGGCAATCTCGCGCGGCGAGCGTTGCTCCTTAAGCCAGTCGACCAGCGCCTGCGCATCGCCGGTCGAGACCGTGCGACCGTCCTCGTAGCGCAGCATGTTCTCCAGCAGCACCTTCAGCGAGTAGGGAAGCCGCGAGACATCGCCGAGCTCAGCGGACGCTGCTTCAAGGCTGAAATAGTCGTAGCTCTGCCCCGCAACTTCGAGGGTGCGGCGGGTCTTCAGGCTGTCCGCGCCAGTAACGCTCATGGACGTTGTCTCCTTCCCGAAGGGGAACTCATCTGATGATACGGAAGCTGGCATGCGAACGGTGACCCGGGCAGCGCCAATTCGGGGCGGTTATAAGTCAAACGCCCGGCGACTCCAAGCTTCAGTGCTGCGTAATTCCTTAGAAGAAGACCGCGGGATGGTGCCCTAGACCATCGACGGCGTCGGCCAAGCAGCCGAAGCCCGTAACCTAGAGCGGATCGGGGCCGCGGCAGAAACCACATTTCCGCCGCAATGCGACCCATCTCTCGCCAAACTACCCCTGCCTAGTGAAGATTGACCCTTGGCGTCCCCCATCAACGCTTTTGGTCAGCCTCCGACGCGTCGACCCGATTCCCTTCAGGTCGACGCCGATCCAGGCCCTAAAGGCCGCCGGCTCCCCCAACCGGCGGCCTTTTTCTGGCCAAATCACCCGCAGGCGAATACTCAGGGTTTTTCGACAATGCCCAGCTGCGCCAGAAATCTCAGCGTGTCGAACTCGTCCCACTCCTCCTCGACCTGGCCGTCGCGAATACGCATCACATTGAAAGTCGAAATCTCGAACGTCTCACCGCTTCCCGGTCGGCCCATGAACTCGCCCGCATGCGTACCGGTGATATGCAGGCGGTTAAACACCATGTCCGCCTCGGCCACCTGCTGGGTGACCGTCATGGTATAATCCGGAAACGCTGCCTTGACCGCGGCCTGCCCTGCCACATGTCCAGGCTTGTCCACCGACTCAGGCAACAGGGGAAAATGGAACACGTGGTCCGGGTGCATCAGGTCTGCCACCGCGTCGAGGTTTCCCCGGGTGAACTCCTCGAAAAACTTCCGTGCCACAGCCTTGTTGTCCTCCAGCGACATCGCGTCTGCCTCCTCCGCTTGTCTGTATGGTCAGGGAGAGTCTTGCCTGTCCGCGCCACGGGGACAAGACGGTCCAACAAGCGCGCTCGGCAGACGTCCTGCACTTTGCTAGTTTCGCGCCGCCGCCATTTACCCGATCAGGATCCCGCGGCGAAAGGATGAGGACGCGTGCAGGGTCTAACCACTCATAATCTTGGCTGCATCCGAGGCGAACGCACGGTCTTCGCAGGCCTCGATCTCGCGCTGAACCCGGGTCGCGCGATGCTGCTGTCTGGCCCCAACGGCAGCGGGAAGTCGACGCTTCTGCGAGCGCTGGCAGGACTCCTGTTGCCCGCGGCCGGGCGCATTGAATGGGAGGGCTTTGACATCGCGACCGATCGGGACTGCCATCGCGCTCGGGTCGCCTATATCGGCCATGCCGATCCGTTGAAGCCGGCCCTGACCGCTGCGGAAAACCTCTCCTTCTGGGCGCGAATCTACGGCTTCGACCCCGATATCGAGCCCGCACTCTTCCAGTTTTCGATCGAGGCACTCGCGGATGTGCCCGTGCGTTACCTTTCGTCGGGCCAACGTCGGCGTGTCACGCTCGCGCGTCTCGCGATCGGCCAGAACTCCAAGGCCGGGCCCGCCCTCTGGTTGCTCGACGAACCAGCCACCGGGCTCGATCCGGGCGCCGTGTCAATGCTCGCGAATACCATTCTCGCCCATCTGTCGAACGAGGGCGTCGCCATCGTCTCGACCCATGGCGGGCGGTTGGGCGAGCTGCTGGATATGCATGCCGATCGGCTGGACATGGGCGGGTTGTCAGCATGATCGGGATCTCGCTACTTATCCAGCGCGACCTGCGCCTGGCCTTCCGCGACGGCACCGACGCGATGATGGGGATCATCTTCTTCGTCCTGGCCGCGAGCCTGTTTCCCTTCGGGGTCGGTCCCGACGCTGCGATCCTGCCGCGGATCGGCGGCGGCATTATCTGGGTCGTCGCACTGCTAGCGGCGCTGCTGTCTCTTGAACGCATGTTCGTCCCCGAGCAAGAGGACGGCAGCCTCGACCTGCTTTATCTATCGCCAGTCTCGCTCGGGCAGCTAGCTCTAGCCAAGTCGATCGCCCACTGGCTGACCAGCGGCGTTCTGCTGCTGATTGCTGCCCCCGTCCTGGCCCTGTTCTACAACCTGCCAGACACGGCGTTGCTGCCGATCCTGCTTACCATGCTTCTCGGCACGCCAACCCTCAGCCTGGTAGGTGGCATCGGTGCCGCGCTGACCATCGGCGCGCGCCGCAGCGGCGGCGTGCTCCTCGCTCTGCTCATGCTGCCGCTCTACATCCCCGTCCTGATCTTCGGCGCCGGTGCCGTCGACGGCGCCATTGCGGGACGCGACATCACGCCCCAAATCATGATTCTCTGCGGCTTCCTGCTCGCCGCGCTGGCGCTGGCCCCTTGGGCGACGGCGGCTGCGCTGCGTCAGGCAATCGATTAGACTACGCTGGACCGAACGCCTGGATGTGACCTTGCTGCACTGCTTAGCCAACCCTGCCCGCTTCTCCCGAATCGCCATCCGGGTCCTGCCCTGGTCGGCCGCGCTGACCAGCTTGCTGTTCGTAGCCGGCATCTACTTCGCGCTGTTCGCCTCGCCGGCAGACTATCAGCAGGGCGAGACCGTTCGGATTATGTATGTGCATGTGCCATCGGCTTGGATGGCGATGGCCTGTTACAGCTTCATTGCGGTTATGAGCGCCACCTCGCTGATCTGGAAGCATCCGCTGGCCGACATCGCCGCACGATCGGCCGCGCCGCTGGGCGCCGCCTTCACGGTGATCGTACTCACGACCGGCAGCTTGTGGGGAAAACCGACTTGGGGCACATGGTGGGTGTGGGACGCCCGGCTAACCTCCGTGCTGGTCCTGTTCTTCTTGTATCTCGGCCACATCGCGCTAACCCATGCCTTCGACAACCCCCAGCGCGGGGCCCGCGCGGCGGCCATCCTAGCACTCGTAGGTTTCGTGAACGTGCCGATTATCAAGTTCTCGGTCGACTGGTGGAACACCCTGCACCAGCCCGCGAGCCTGACCCGCCTCGACCAGCCAGCGATCGACCCGGCCATGCTGGCGCCGCTCCTGCTCATGGGTCTCGCCTTCATGACCTATTTTATCACCATGCTCCTGATCCGCATGCGCGCCGACCTGAACGTCGCCCGCGCCCGCGCGCTGCATCTCTCGGCGGTCGAATAGCCACATTTGCCTGCGTAGATGAGTCACACCTGTAGCTGATCTATTGCGCGTTGCCGTGCGTAAGATTACTGGCCTAAAAATAGACGTATATAATCTCGCTCAAACAGGGATTTCCATCGTGAAAACACTTCTCGTTTCCGCCGTTCTTTCCGCCCTGACGATCGCCACCCCCGCCGCCGTGCTTGCTCAGGATGCGACCGCGGGCAAGAAACTGTTCCGCCGCTGCGCCGCTTGTCATACGGTGGAAGAGAGCGGCACGAACAAGGTGGGCCCGAACCTGTGGGGCATCTTCGGAAGTCAGGCCGGCGCCCGGGATACCGGGTTCAACTACTCAAAGGCCCTGAAGGACTCCGCAATCGTCTGGGATGATGAAACCATATCGGCCTATATTGAGAATCCCCGTAAAGTGGTACCGAAAACCCGGATGAGCTTCGCGGGCATGAAGAAGGCTGGCCAGCGCGCCGACGTAATCGCCTATCTCAAGAGCATGACGCAGTAGCGGTTTCGCGTCATGAGGCCATTGACCCCACAAACAGCAACTTCTGCAGGAATGTGAACGAGACGCGATTGGGTTAAACTCACGATCGGCGTTAAACATAGCCGGTGCCGGCGCGCCGCTATCTGTGGCCCCGCGTCTTGCCGCGCATTAGACCAAGATGGTTCCGGAAACGTGGAAGACCTCTCTGTATTTCTAAACATGGGCGGACACGCCGCCTTCGTCTGGTCCGCGTTGGGGATCACCGCGGTGGTTCTCGTGGGCATCGCTATCGCCAGCGTCCGTCGCCTGCGGCGCAGCGAACTCACCCTCAATGCCGCCGAGGCCGCCGCGCCCGCCCGCCGGCGCCAGAACGAACCGGAGGCGGGATCGTGAAACGCAAGCATCGCCGCCTGCTCGTCGTCCTCGTCTCCCTCGGTCTGCTGGGATCGTCGGCCACGCTGATCCTGAACGCCGTCGAGGACAGCCTGATCTTCTTCTACACCCCGTCGGACCTTGCCGCGCGCTCTGCACCGCCAGACAGTCGCTTCCGTCTGGGGGGCCTTGTGGCGGAAGGCAGCATGCGCACCGAGGGTGCAACTACCTTCTTCACCGTTACCGACCTCAAACGGACAGTCCCGGCCAGCTACACCGGCGTCCTGCCCGACCTGTTCCGCGAAGGGCAAGGCGTAGTCGCCGAGGGAAAGCTAGGCCCGAACGGTAGCTTCACGGCCAGCGAGGTTCTGGCCAAACATGACGAGACATACATGCCCAAGGAAGTGGCCGACGCCCTGCGCAAGAGTGGCCAGTGGCGCGAGGGCGAGGCTGACCGATGATCGCCGAGATCGGACAATATGTCTTGATCGCCGCCCTTTTGCTCTCCGCCGTTCAGGCCGTCGTCCCGCTGTGGGGCGCGGCACGCGGCGACACCGGGATGATGGCGGTCGGAAGTCGGACCGCCATCGCGCAGGCGGCAGCGCTGCTGATCGCGTTCGCGGCCCTGACCCATGGCTTCGTTACGTCGGACTTTTCGCTGACGGTGGTGGTCCAGAACAGCCACTCCCTGAAGCCAATGCTCTACAAGGTGAGCGGCGTGTGGGGAAACCATGAGGGCTCGATGCTGCTCTGGGTCCTGGTGCTGGCGCTGTTCAGCGCCGCGGTCGCAATCTGGGGACGCAACCTGCCGCCGACTCTCAAGGCCCGCGTGCTTGCGATCCAAGCTATGATTGGCCTTGCCTTCCTCGCCTTCATCATCTTCACCTCGAACCCCTTCGCGCGACTCAGCCCCGCCCCACCCGACGGTACCGGGCTTAACCCGCTACTGCAGGATCCAGGCCTCGCCTTCCATCCGCCGCTCCTCTATCTCGGCTACGTGGGTTTCTCAATGGCCTTCTCCTTCGCGATAGCAGCGTTGATCGAGGGCCGGGTCGACGCGGCCTGGGGTCGCTGGGTACGCCCATGGACAATGGCCGCATGGACCTTCCTGACCGGCGGCATCGCGCTGGGCAGCTGGTGGGCCTATTACGAGCTGGGTTGGGGTGGCTGGTGGTTCTGGGACCCGGTCGAGAATGCGAGCTTCATGCCCTGGCTGTTCGGTACCGCGTTGCTCCACTCCTCGATCGTGGTCGAAAAGCGCGACGCACTGAAGAGCTGGACCATCCTGCTCGCCATCCTGACCTTCGCCATGAGCCTGCTCGGCACCTTCCTAGTGCGCTCCGGCGTGCTGACCTCGGTGCACGCCTTCGCCATCGACCCGGAACGCGGCATCTTCATCCTCGCCATCCTAGCTGTCGCCATCGGCGGGGCGCTGAGCCTGTTCGCGATACGCGCGCCTGGGATGAAGGGCGGTGGCCTGTTCGCACCGGTCAGCCGGGAGGGTGCGCTGATCGCGAATAACATGCTGCTGACGCTCGCCGCTGCGACGGTTCTGCTCGGCACGCTCTTCCCGCTCATTCTCGAGGCTCTGTCCGGCGGCCAGTCCCGGGTCTCGGTCGGGCCGCCCTTCTTCAACGCCACCTTCGGCCCGATCATGGTGCCGCTCGTCCTGCTGATTGCACTGGGACCGCTGCTGGCCTGGAAGCGCAGCAACCTGCGCGCGGCATCGGCGAAGCTTATCCCAGCTGTGATCGCGGCATTGCTTACCATCGTCGCGACCTTCCTCGCAGTGCCCGATGGCCCGGAGCTCGCACCCTTCGCCATGGGGCTCGCGGCCTGGCTGGGCATCGGCGCAATTACCGAATGGGCCGGGCGCATTAAGCTGTTCACGTCGCATCCCCGCGACAGCTTGCGCCGGCTGTCCGGCTTGCCCCGCTCGGCGAGCGGCATGACGTTAGCCCATCTCGGCCTCGCCGTGATGATCGTCGGCATCACCGGCTCGTCGGCCTGGCGGGCCGAACTCGTGACTATTCTGGTCCCCGGCCAGACGGTCGAGGGCGCCGGATACGCCGTCACCCTGGACTCGGTCACCGAGGGGCTGGGGCCCAACTACCGCTTCGAGCGCGGTACGCTCCTGATCGCCGAGGACGGCGAGCCCTTCACCACGCTCGTCACCGAGCGTCGGTTCTTCCCGGTCGCCGACCAGACGACCACCGAGGCAGGTATCCGCACGACCCTGCTAGCTGACCTATACGGGGTGATCGGCGAGCGCGGCCGCACTCCGGAGACCGCGAATGCATGGACCGTGCGGTTCTTCGTGAACCCGCTCGTGCCCTGGATCTGGCTTGGAGCATTGCTGATGTCGCTGGGCGGGTTCCTGTCCCTGAGCGACCGGCGACATCGGGTGGGTACTCCTCACCGCGCGGCGGGTGCACCGGCACAACCAACCCGGTCCCCGGCCGAGTAGTGCCATGCGCCGGGTCGTCATCATCCTGCCCTTGGCGATATTCGCCGCCCTCATCGGCATCATGGTTGCGTTGCTAACTGACGGCGAGCGCAACAACGATCCGTCGCGCCTGCCCTCGCCGCTCGTCGGCAAGCCAGCCCCGGCCATCGTACTGCCTGCCGTCGCCGATAACATCCCCGGCGGGTTCTCGACTGCCGATCTGCGAGGCCGGGTCACCCTCGTGAACGTGTTCGCCTCATGGTGCGTGCCCTGCCTGGCCGAGCATCCGCTGATTACCCGGCTCGCCATGGACGGTATTCCGGTCTTCGGAATCAACCACCGCGACAAGACCGAAGACGCGGTTACATGGCTGCGTCGCCACGGTAACCCCTACACCGCCGTAGGCGCCGACGCCAACGCCCGCGCGTCGCTGGAATGGGGGGTAACGGGTGTACCCGAAACATTCATCATCGACGCCGATGGCACGGTCGCATACAAGCATGCCGGTCCGATCACTCCCGACGTCCTCGAGCGGAAAATTCTTCCGAAGCTGCGCGAAGTAGAGGGCGGATGAAGCGGATCACCATTCTTCTCGCCGGCGCCCTCCTGTTGGTAATCACAACCGCCGCAACGTCGCGGGCGGTCGAGCCGGACGAGGTACTCCACGACCCCGTTCTCGAGAAACGGGCGAGGGGCATATCCACCGAGCTGCGCTGCGTGGTCTGCCAGAACCAATCGATCGACGACTCCGATGCGGAGATCGCCCGCGACCTGCGTTTGCTAGTACGCGAACGCCTGGTCGCCGGCGACAGCGACGAGCAGGTGGTCGACTATCTCGTGGCCCGCTACGGCGACTTCATCCTTCTCCGCCCGCCGTTCCAGCCCAACACTTTTGCCCTCTGGCTGGCGCCACCGATCATGGCCGTTATCATCGCCACTCTCGCCGTGCTCTATTGTCGGAGGTGCCGGAGCCGGCAGACCGCCGGCGCGGAGCCCGGTCCGCTATCACCCGTGGACCGGGCCGAGCTCGACGCGTTGTTGGACCGCCTAGTCGCCGGAAGCGGCGCGCGCGCGCCGCGCAGCCGTATCCAAAACGAGTTAGAGGGCGCCATGAGGGCGCCCGACCCCGAAGATTATGCAGAGGCGACAGGCGATGTCGCCGAAGATATTAACGGTCCGCGGGACACATGATATTCTGGCTCCTGCTCACCGCGCTCACCCTCAGCATGCTCACCTGGGTCGTCTGGCCCCTGTTTCGCGTGCACGGCCGCGAAAGGTCGCGCGCCGAATATGATGCCGACATCTATTACGACCAATTGCAGGAGCTGAAACGCGACCGCGCGCGCGGCCTAATCGACGAGACCCAAGCCGATGCAGCGCGTGGCGAGATCGAACGCCGGCTCCTCGCAGCCGGCCGCGCAGCGGAGCTTGGTGGCCGGCCAGGGGCCAGACGCCAAATCCCGCTCGCCTTCGCCCTAATCCTGCTCGTGCCGCTGGGGAGCGTGCCGATGTATCTCGGTCTCGGTTCACCCGGGCTGCCCGGTCAGCCCTTCGCTACGCGCGAGGCCCCGGCGGCAGCCGACGGCGTCGTCGTCGCCCGCGAACGCCTGCGCGAGGCTGAGGCCCGCACGACCGCGACGCCGAACGAAGCGCAGCCCTGGCTGGAACTGGGCCGGCTTCGGCTCGTGGTAGGCGACGTCGATGGTGCCGAGACCGCCCTAGCGCGCGCCCGGGAGCTCGCGCCGAGGCGCGGCGAGATTGCCTCTGCTCATGGCGAGGCCCTCGTCCGGCTCACCGATGGGATAGTCACGCCAGCCGCTCGCGCGGCCTTCACGGCCGCCCTCGCCGAAAACAAGGCCGACCCCCGGGCCCGCTACTTTCTCGGCCTCGCCGACTATCAAGCGGGCCGCGAACAGGACGCGCTCTACGCCTGGGCCGCCCTCGCCGGCGATGCGCCGCCGAACGCGCCTTGGCTTCCCACAGTTATCGCGCGCGTCACCGAGACCGCGCGCAAGCTCGGCCACGACCCGGCGGACTGGTTGCTGTATTCCGCGCCCACGACGAGGACACGGGGGCCCACCGTCGCAGAGATCGCCGCCGCCGAGGACATGAATGACGCGGAACGCCGTGAAATGATCCGGGGCATGGTAGACGGCCTCGCCGCGCGGCTCGAGGACGAGCCGGACAACTTGGCGGGCTGGCGCATGCTCGCGCGCTCATGGGAGATGCTGAACGACCCCACCGCCGCCGCTACAGCCTATGCACGCGCCATCGCGCTCGAGCCCAACCACCCCGAGACCCTATTTCGCGGTGCTATCACGGCAGCAGATTCCGGCGATACAGAGACCGCGCGCCGGCGCTTCACGCGCCTGCGCGACCTGATCCCGCCGGGTACCGAAGCCCATCGCATGGTCACCGAAGCGATCAGCCGCCTCGACGCCGACGCGCCGGCGCGTTGATCGGTGGACATCCTGTTCGATATCGTCAACCTGATCGTTGCGGTCGCGGCGGCAGGCGCAATTCTCTTCGGGATTTACCGGGGCCTGCGCTGGCGATTCCCCCGCCTCAGTGCGTTCCGTGCCAGGCTGATAGTCGGCTTGGGCGCAGTTGTTCTGTTAGCGCTCGCCACGAACCGGCACACGACGAGCGACGCGCAATGCTTGGCCCATGAGAACACGGTCCTGCTGCGCGGCGAGCGGGTCATCAACTTCCATCAGTCCGAGGTGGCGCGCCCCGCAAGGGCCGCCGACACGCCGCAGTATTCCAGCGTGCTTAAATCCTGCACGTTTCTGCTGCGCTACTGCCCACTAGACGGCTTCGACAAGGCGGGCGTGACGACCCGGAAAATCTGCGGTCAAGCCGCCGCCGGCGCCCCGCTCAACTAGCGCCGCATCGTCAGTGCTACTCGAATAGCGTGATGATGCCCATCGCCTTCAACGTCATGTTCCTCACCTATGACGAGGCCATGAGGCGGCCCATGTGAAAGAATGCCGCCGGCCGCTGGGGGGCATGGACGGGAGTGCTATGTTCCGGTGAAGACCGGCTTGCGCTTCTCGGCGAAAGCTGTCCGTCCCTCGATATAGTCGCGGCTCGCGAAGCAGGCCGCCACCTGCTCCTCACACAGCACTACATCCCGATCGGCTGGCGGCTTCAGGTTTTCCTGAACAGCCGTCTTCACCGCCCGGATCGTCAGCGGCGCGTTGCCGGCGATGCGGCTGACATAGTCGTCGCAGAAGCTCGACAATTCGGCCCGCGGCACCACTTGGTTGATCAACCCCATCATCAGCGCCTCCGCTGCATCGAACTGACGTGCGGTATAGAAAATCTCCATGGCAAAGGACGGCCCAACGATCTGCATTAGGCGCTCGATCCCCGGCGCAGCATAGCCAAGACCGAGCTTCGCGGCCGGCACCGCGAAGCGGGAGTCGTCTGACGCGATGCGGATGTCGCAGCAAAGCGCAATCGCGAGCCCCCCGCCGATGGCGTAGCCACCAATCCGCGCAATAGTCGGTATCGGCGCATGGGTCAGCGTGTGCTGAAAGTCGGCGACGGCGGCGCCATATTCGGCCACAGCGTCGGCGGAGTTGCGCTCCTCACCGAACTTCGAAATATCCGCGCCCGCGACAAAGGCCTTTTCGCCGGCGCCGGCCAATAAGACCACGCGCACGTCGCCGGCATCGCATAAGTCGCGGATCACCGTGGCGCCATCGCGCCACATCTCAAGCGACATGGCGTTGTGCCGGTCGGGGTTGTTGAAGGTGAGGTAGCCGACGCCATCTTCACGTCGGCTTATGATCCGGTCGGTTGTCATGGGAAGCTTCTCCGCTGGATACTGGCCTGCGGCCGGGCCGACCGAAGACATGCCCTTTTTACCGCGTTCGGCAGCGCGAGGAAAACACGCGCATGATTGCGCGACGCATCAGGCCATCGCCCGGGCCAGCAGTTCGTAGGAGCGCACGCGGGCGGCATGATCCCAGATAGCGCCGACAACCATCAATTCGTCCGCGCAGGTGGCCTCGATCAGCGGCGCGAGCTGGTTACGGATCGTCTTGGGCGTGCCGTGGAATGAGCAGCCCAGCATAGACGAGGCCCGCGCCTTCTCTATCGGCGACCAGAAGTTCTCGATGTCGTCGACCGGCGGGGGTAGGTGGCCGCGGTTGCCTCGGACCATGCGGGTGAATTGCTGCTGCGGCGTGGTGAACAGCCGCCGCGCCTCGGAATCCGTCTCTGCTACCACCACGTTGCAGCCGACCATCACATAGGGCTCCGCGAGCTGCTCGAAAGGCTCGAACTTCTGACGGTAGATCGTCACAGCCTGATGAAGCGCCTGCGGCGCAAAGTGCGAGGCGAATGCGTAAGGCAGCCCAAGCATGGCGGCGAGCTGTGCCCCGTAGAGGCTCGATCCGAGAATCCATAGTGGTACGTTGGTGTCCTCGCCCGGAATCGCGCGGAGCGTCTGCCCCTCATGGGGCGGCCCCAGCAGGGCCTGCAGCTCAACCACGTCCTGCGGGAAATGTTCCGATGCGTCCAGCCCCCGGCGCAGGGCCTGCAGAGTACGCTGGTCCGTTCCCGGTGCGCGGCCAAGCCCCAGATCGATGCGTCCGGGAAACAGGGTCGCGAGGGTGCCAAACTGCTCGGCAATCACCATGGGCGAATGGTTCGGTAGCATGATGCCACCCGCGCCGACACGGATAGTCGACGTCCCGGACGCCACATGACCGATACACACCGCCGTGGCTGCACTGGCGATCCCGGCGAGATTGTGATGCTCAGCCAGCCAAAAACGCAAGTAGCCAGCGGTCTCGGAATGCCGGGCGAGATCAAGCGCATTGGCCAGCGCGTCGGCCGGCATGAAACCTTCGCCGATATAGGCGAGGTCGAGAACGGAGAGTCGAACCATGAGAGGAGCCTCGCGCAGCGCGCGGCTAAATTGCCTTCAGCTTGCGGTAGGCGAAGAGGACCATCTTCAACAGCAGGACGCCGTGCCGGAACCGGGAGATCTGTGTGCTACCATAGGAACGTTCCCGGTATCGGATCGGAATCTCGCGCAGTTTGAGATCCAGCTTAGCGGCCCCAAAAATCAGGTCGAAGTCCCCGAATGGATCGAAGTCACCGAAGTAGTGCCGGTTGCGCGCCAGCTTCTCGTAGTTGACCCGGCTCAGCCCCTTAGTCCCGCACAAAGTGTCGGTGTAACGCTGGTTCAGCAGGTAGGTGAAGATCACGGCGAAGGTGCGATTGGCCCAGTAGTTGAGGAAGCGCATGGCCTGCTGGTCCATCGGGTAGATCATGCGGGTGCCGTTCACGAACTCCGCCTTGTTCGAGTTAAGCACATTATAGAATTTCGGCATGTCCTCGGGCGGCACCGTCAGATCCGCATCCAGAATGAACAGGAGATCCTTGGTCGCGATCTCAAAGCCAGCGCGCACCGCGTCGCCCTTGCCAATTCCGGGCTGCTGGATGGCCACAATATTCCGGTCTGGGTAGGCTTCCTTGACCCGTTGGATCTCGTCCCATGTGCCATCGTGGCTTTTTCCCTCGACGAAGATTATCTCGATGTCAGAACAAAATTCCGGTATCCGGGTGACTGCGGCCTCGATGTTGCCGTGCTCGTTGCGGCACGGGATTACAACGGATGTGGACATCGACCGCTCGGCCTGTCGGCGCGGCAGGCGCGCGACAATATAGTGACGCAAGCAAAGCTGCCGGATCAGCGGCAGGGGCGCGATATAACGGTTCACCAACGATCCCAGACCGAAACACGAGAACGGCACGATCAGTCGCCTCTCGAGATGTACGCGCTCGAAGTCGCTCATCTCAAGAGAGTTCACGATGTCGTCCATGGATAGCCAGTTGAGCAACGGGTGTGGCATGCGTAGGGATAATTTCTCGGCCAGTGTGAGCAGGGGTTCCCACAGGTGTGAGAAATAGGTGATCACGATGCGGGTGTGATCGGCGCAGACCGGCGCGAGCTGGTCGATGAATGCCTCGCAATCGTAAAGGAAACCCAGCGTGTCCGGGATGACGACATAGTCGAAGACGCCGGCCAAGCCCGCTATGGTCGCAGGATCCTCAAGATCCGCCTCGATAAATTCGAACTCCGGGTGATCCGCCCTCGCCTCCGAGATCATGTCTGCGCTGATATCGATGCCGACCCCGACCGAGGGCCTCAATTCCGACAGCAGCCTCCCAGTCCCGCACCCCAAGACCAGAACTCGCGATGCTTCCGGAATCAGATACTTTAGGTAATCGTAATCCTGCTGGTAATAGTATTGGTTACGATCGATCCAAGCGTTGCGCTTTCGAGCAACACCATCAGCCCAGCGCCCGATCTTTTCGCGGTGCTGAGCCTTGTTGGAGTTCGAGGCCGCGTTCATTCGAATTTCCTCGTTTATCCACGCTCAGGAGGCATTGAATTCAATAAGGTCAACCTTTCATATATTGGTAGAGATGCAATTGACAAACTCATCTAGGCTAAGGATAGCGACGATTTTTTTATGGTCCCATGGCAGAGAACGTGCCGTCTGGGACCCCACGCAGCTTCCCGCTACGTAGCGATTACCCGCAAAGGCGTGACCAACAAACCGAGGACAAATCATGATCTATGAAGTTCGCACCTACCGCCTAAAGGTGAGGATGGTACCCGCATTTCTAGAGATCTTCGAAAAGGCGTACGAGAGCGGGCGTAAACAGCTCTCGCCGCTGGCCGCCTTCTTCCACACCGAGGTGGGACCGCTTAACGAGGTTATCCATATCTGGCCCTATACCGACCTTGCCGAGCTCGAGGCGGTGCGCGCCGAGGCCGCGAAAACCGAGGGTTGGCCACCCGACACCATCGATATGGTTCACGACATGAAGGCCGAGGTGTTCACCCCATTCCCCTTCATGACCGAGTTCCTCAGCGGCGAACACGGCCCCTTATTCGAGTATCGGGAATATGCCGTCCACGCCGGCACGATGCCGGGGATTATTAACGGCTGGAAGGACGCGATCGATGCGCGCAACGCGCTGTCGCCCTGCGCCATGGCCATGCATACCGAGATCGGCGGCCTCAACAAGTATGTTCATATCTGGCCCTATGAGAGCTTCGAGCATCGCGCACAGGTGCGCGCAGAGGGCGTGGCAAAGGACGTTTGGCCGCCTAAGGGCTCTCCCAAGGGTGCGATCATCACCCAAGACAACAAGCTGCTACACGCGGCCCCGTTCTCACCGCTGCGCTAGGCTGTGGCGCAACAGCCGGCAACGGGAGCCCCGATGGCAATCATCGACGCACAGGTGCACGCCTATGAGACCGACCATCCTAGCCGCCCCTGGGCCGCGGTGCTGACAGGCCCACCCTCGGCCAATGGCCCGGAGATGGTGGCGGCGATGGACGCAGTCGGGGTCGACGGAGCGATCCTTGTCTCGGCCTTCACAATGTACCGCTACGACCCGAGCTTTGCGCTCGCGGTATATGCGGACCATCCGGGCCGCTTCCGGCTGGTCGCGCCCTTCGATGCGGGCGACCCCGCGGTCGGCGAACGGGTAGCCGACTGGGCCGCGACGGACGGCACCGTCGGTGTTCGCCTGCTGCTCGCCCATGGCATTTCAGACGCCGCAGGCGATGCGGGGATCGGCCGATTGCTCGCGGCGGCCCGCGACCACAATCTCCCTGTGAACGTCTATTGCACCCAACGGCACGCAAAGGTCGCGGCGCTCGCGGCGCGGTTCCCGGACGTGTCGCTGGTGGTCGATCACATGGGCCTCGTCCAGCCGTTCCACCCGCCGGCTCCCGAGGATGGCTGGGCCGAGCTACCGAACCTGCTGGCACTGGCCGAACACGACAATGTATCGGTGAAAATCAGCGGAGCCGGCACACTGGCGCGCACATCCTTCCCCTTTACCGACATCCGCGCGCCGGTACAACGCATCCTGGGCGCCTTCGGCGTCGAGCGCTGCATGTGGGGCACGGACTGGACCCGGGCCATCGAGCTTCTCAGCTACGAACAGGGTGTCGAGGCGTTCCGCCAAGGCGACTGGCTGTCCGACAGCGACCGCGCCGCGCTCATGGGCGGCAACGCGGCGCGCATCTACGGCTGGACCTCGGGTTGAAGCGCATTACCGAAGGCATTCGGGCGCATATCCATTCAAGGGCGACAAGGTCTACGAGGAACACTGGTTCGTGGACACCGAGCAATGGAAGGCCGTATTCTGAAGATGCGCGAGCCGTGGAGCCATGTCGTTCGATACTTGTAAGGAAGAATACGACCTGTCGAACTATTTCGGTCTTTCAACGGAATTGTCACTGGTTTTGGACAATCTATAGTCGTGTAACCGGCATACGCGCTTTAATTAGCGTTGCGAACAAATCTACCAGCCGAGCGTTCCAACGCCGCCTTTGAACGGCCCGACAATCCTTGGCGTGATCCAACCGCCGTAAAAATCACCTTCCTGCGGCGCGACAGGTTCTTCGCCAACCCAACAGCCATCAACGCGCGAGGCATAGAAAGCCAAATAGTCGCTAATCACCGCGAATGGCCTCGTCGGCGCCGCATAACTCCATGCCGCCTCGCGGGAAATTTTCCCGTCCACTTCAAGTGTCCAGTATGAGGCGACACCCTTGAATTCGCAGAAGGACTGGCCAGGTGCGCGCACCAAGAACTCCCAGCGAATATCGCATGGCGGGATATAGTAGACAGGGGGATGACTGGTCTCGAGAACCCTGAATCCATTCTCGGTGGCAGCGATTGTCTCGCCCGCAAAATCGACACGAAGACGATCACCGACACTTTCGAGACAGGGTGGCCTAGGATAGTCCCAGACCGATTCTTGGCCTCGCCCCGGCTCAGCGCGCAACATGGATTTCACGGTTATTTTCCTTAATGAGGTTCGGGTCCCTGCGACAACGTTCAGAGCAGAATTTCACGACGCTCCAGCATGCGGCCCACCGTCGTCGCCAATCGAACGGCCGGCCGCAAGTCGGGCAAATTTTGGTTCGCCGATCGCGCTTGTGTGCCATATTTTGGCGCTCCCCCTTGCGCGCGGTGAAATTCACGCGAACGTGGCGGCAATGAGCGCTGCAACGGCGACAAGCGTCGGGAACAATCGCAGCGACGGGTACCAAGCGGGCGCCTGATTCAAACATGCAGCCCGGATGTCCATCAAGAACACGAGAAGAAAGGTCCCCGCAAGAATCATGAAACCCGGTTCCCTAGGTGCGAGAAGCGCCACCCAAGCAACGAGCGAGGGCACAACGCTGACCAAAAGCTTGCACAGCAAGATGCCGCTTTGACTAGCTGCGCGCGCACCTCTCGTTGCAAATCCCCACTGAATGCCGCCCAGAAACGAAAGGATAATCGCGCCATAGGCCAAGAGCGCATCTGATGCCGGTGCAAACAGTTCAGGCGGTCCGACGAGAATGAGCGTGGCACAGACAAAGAAGGGAATGACGCCTACCCCCGCCAGCCAAAGCGCTACCAACGGGACCGACCGGGCTTTAACGGCGAACTGCAAAGCTTCGTGCCCGGCCCAGCTATTGCGCTGCCGCAGCCGGTTGTGCCTGCCCGATCGCGGCGTTCACCCGCGGCATGACCTCCTCGGCCATCAGCTGCAGTGACCGTTTGGTCAGCCCCTCGTCCACCCAGTCCATGCCGGCATAAACGAGCTCACCGAAGTCGCCCGTGACCTCCCGAAGGGCCAGAACCTGATCGATCACGTCATTCACTGTGCCGCAAATCACAAGATCCTCGAGCACCCGGTCGAGGGTAACAGCATCATCTGGCTCGTTGCGGTCGTGCTTAAAAACAGCCTGCCTGTTGCCGCGAACAAGCTTCTTCAGAATCTGGCTGTAGTAAAAACGGTACGGGCTGTTCGCATCGTCTTTGCCATAGGCCTTCGCCGTCGCGTCGTCGTCGGCCACGAAGATGGTGCGTGCGACCCGCCAGTCGGCCGGATTGGCAGCCTCGCCGACATTGGCCTTACCCTCTGCGTAGTTGCCCCAGTGGGTCGCCGCCCATTTCGGCAGCAGGAAATTGGCCGACAGCGGATGAAAATCTCGCTCGCCCATGGAAATGACACCCTTTGAAAACGGCGCAACGACCGTACCCACTATCTCCGGACGCGGCTGCTGGAATGTCTTCGGCATGATTCCATAGCCAACATCAAGGTAACGGGTCTCCGCCGTTGTCACCTTGAAACGGTTGTTGTCAAAATCGATATCATAAGGCGTCTCTCCCGCCCAAATCGCCAGAATCACATCAATCGCTTCAGCAAAAATCTGGTTGCGGTCCTCGTCGATGATGCCGAGAGCCTCCGCATCCGAACGCAGGGCGCCCGGGCTGACCCCTAAGATGAAGCGACCTCGAGCCAAGTTGTCGAACATGGCCGCATGCGTCGCCACAAGCACAGGATGCATGTGGGAGAGATTGGTAGTTCCAGTCGCCAGCTTGATGTTTTCAGTCGCGTGAATGAGCGTTGCTTGAAACATCATCGAGTTCGTGATGTTTTCCGCGCTGTCCGTCAAATGTTCACCCACGAACGCATCGTAAAAGCCCAGCTTATCGCAAAGGATGATGGTCTCCCGGTCCTCTTGCAAAGTAGTGGGATAGTCCCGATCGAGGGGGTGTACAGGCATGGTAAAGTAGCCAAGACGCATAGGTTTGGTCCGTTTGTTCAAAAACTCCTATACGCGTGAGGCAGCCATTCGGATCGCACGGATGGAAGATGCGCGAAGAAATCGCGCCGCGTTAATATACGCATCAGGGTCCGACTTTCGGACGTGTGCAAAATGGACTGCCACTGTCTCGCCCCCGAGGACGTTGTCTCACGGGAGCCTGAATTAGCTAATCGACAAAATATTAACCGGCGGCGGTATAAGCACTCGCAGCTGTTTGGGCTGCGGCAACGACACCCGGCATGTCTATTTCCTCTAGGTAGTCAGCGTCCTCAAAAGCGCCACTTGCCTTGATTGCCAGTACAAGTCCCATTGCGGTTTCATGGTCTTTGACCTCGACCCTAACAACAACGTCGTATTTTCCCCGAACAAAGGCGATGTAGTCGGCTGTACCCCCAACCGCATCCATCAGTTTTTTGATTGCAGCTTCACGATCTGAGCCGCCAATCAGGCCCTTCAGCGCATGGGGGGCATATTTTCCTAGAAGTAGTGCTTTCATAATTTTATCTCTCCATTGATCTCGCGTTGTAGACTTATACTAACTCGAAAGCTGGACAGCTCCCAACTTCGTCTCCCGATTTTGAACGGTCATAGGTTCCGCCTGTGTGGATTGCGCGCCCCAGGTCTCGTGCCCAAGCCATAGCATCTGAGTTATGAGTAAAGGTTTTGGACCGAGATGTAGCGCCGGTGTTGCGGACTTGTGCTTGCCACTTCCCACCGCGTTTTCTGATTGAAGCCAAAGCAAATCCCCTTCTGGCTGTGACATGAGTGTGACAGCCCGAACCTTCGGAGATTTCATTGAGTGCTTATGCAGTCTCTATCCGACTGATTTATCGACCAGAAATTTGGTGGAGCCGAGGGGAATCGAACCCCTGACCTCTACGTTGCGAACGTAGCGCTCTCCCAACTGAGCTACGGCCCCACAGATGCCAAAAATGGCCCACGCGCGAGCCCCGGGTGTTGAGTGCGGGCGTCGCGGCGCGGCGGGAATATGGGTGTGGGCCCACGTCCGTGTCAAGTCACCCGCACCAGCGCGCATTACCGGCGCGTGACTGGACAGTCGCGGGGGCGCTGGCTAGTCTGAAATCCGCATTCAACAAGCGTTTCGGACACGCAGTTTTCGCAGCCGTGGATCGAGGAATATGCTCGCACTCGCCAATCTCATCAGCACAGTCATCAGCCTATACATGTGGGCGGTGATCATCGCGGTCGCCCTCACTTGGCTGGTTCAGTTGCAGGTGATCAACACGTCGAACCGCCTTGTCTATCAGGTCGGCGACTTCCTTTACCGCATCACCGAGCCGGTGCTGCGGCCGATACGCCAAGTCATCCCCGCCATCGGCGGCATCGACCTGTCGCCGCTGATACTGATCTTGGTTCTCGGCTTCCTGCAGCAATTCATTCCGGGCCTCCTCCTGAGGTAGCCCTCGCCCTGTTTAGCGGCGCATCACGGGCGATGGCCCGACTCTCGCGCCCATGATAGAGGCGGTATCGAATAACAGTGCCGACGCGACCGGCCCGGGGGAGCGCACTAACATGAGCAATCCACGCGAAAGATATGCCGATAGGGTCATCGATGGTAAGGGTTTCGCCGAGGCCCTGCGCGGACGCATCGGAAAGAATATCGCCGCCATCAACAAGGCTCACGGCCTGAAGCCGGGCCTCGCCGTCGTGCTGGTGGGCGACGACCCCGCGAGCAAGGTATATGTGCGCAACAAAGAGAAGGCGGCGGCCGAGGCCGGCATCACCGCGACGGATCACCGCCTGGACGCATCAACCGGCCAGGCCGAGCTGGTGGCGCTCGTGGAACAGCTGAACAGCGACCCGGCCGTGCACGGTATCCTGGTGCAGCTGCCCCTCCCTGACCAGATCGACCCAAACGCCGTGATCGACGCGATCGCGCCGTCAAAGGATGTCGACGGGTTCCACGTCATCAACACCGGCAGGCTCGCAACCAGCCAGATGACCGGCCCCGACGCTGCTCTGGTACCCTGCACACCGCTAGGCTGCCGCATGCTGCTCGAGGACCGGCTGGGCGATCTGTCAGGCATGAACGCCGTCGTGCTCGGCCGCTCCAACATCGTCGGCAAGCCCATGGCAGCGCTGCTCACCCAAGCGAGCTGCACCGTGACCGTTGCACATTCGCGCACGAAGGATCTCGCCGAGGTCTGCCGCCGGGCGGATATCCTGGTCGCCGCGGTCGGACGGCCGCAGATGGTTCGAAGGGACTGGATCAAGCCCGGTGCCGCCGTCATCGACGTGGGCATCAACCGCATCGCGGCGCCCTCCGGCGAGGACCCGGACAAAACGCGTTTGGTTGGCGATGTAGATTTCGACGCGGCCATCGAGGTCGCCGGCGCAATCACGCCGGTGCCCGGCGGCGTTGGCCCCATGACCATCGCCTGCCTGCTGGCCAACACGGTCACGGCCGCCTGCCGCCAGAACGGCATCGAACCGCCGGCCTGGTAGGTCGCGAGCCCGCCAGTATCAGCTCGGCAACCGGTAGCGGATCACGCCCTTTACGCGGGCCGGGTCGCCGACCGGCTGGCCCTTTCGCAGCACCTGTATCTCTCCGGCCCGCGCCAGATGGATTGCCTGCTGTTTCACCGCCGCGAGGTAGCGCCGCCACAGATCGGGCGGGTCGTTCCTCTTGCGCCGGGCCTCGGCCACGGCGCGCGCCACCTCCTCCGGCGAGACGAACCCACCCGGCTTCGCCGCGCCGAGCACTTCAAGGATCACACTTGCTACGGGATCAACGGCGACCGGGTCAGATGTACCTATCGCGTTCGCCCCTGATGATGCTGCGTTTTGGTCTGCGTCATTTGTGTCGATCATGTCCCTGACTAGCATGCAGAAGGGTGACTGGACGACTCCCGGTTTCTCACCGGATAATTGGTGCCACTCTCGCGAGATCTGGGGACAGGAGTGATCGGAAGTCTGGATGCGCTATTTGCCGCCACCGCGCTCTTCGTGGGTGGCCACTTCCTGCTTTCCAACAAATCGAGCCGGATGGGGTTCATCCAACGCCTCGGCGAGGCCCACTTCATATCGCGCCTTCGTTGGGGTCCACCCGCTCGTCCTAGGTGAAGCGGCCCAGCCGGGTGTCGGCTAACGATTCAAAATATTCAAGGAGAGAAACACATGCCACTCTATCGCACGGATGAAATTGACTGGAAGGCCGACGATACCGCGCCAGCGCTGATGAAGAGCTTCAGCGGGGAATTCATGAAGGTAGGACTAGTCCGATACGACGAGGGTGTCGCACCGCCGCCCCATTTCCACCCGAACGAGGAACAGTTCATCTACGTGCTGGAAGGCAAGCTGCGGATGGTGCTCGGCGACGAGACCACCACCATCCTGCCGGGTGACCTAGTGCACATCTCACGCAACCTGCGACACGGCATCCTGCCGGTGGAAGGGCACTGCATCTTCTTTACCTGCAAAAGCCCGGTCGGCGACGGTCGCCTGGCCCAAGATTACAACAAGGCCGATGACGCCGACGAGAAGATGGCCGAGATGGAAAGGATAGAGGGCTAGCTGCGCAGCGCCTTGGCGAGGCGTAGGCGCAGGGCCTGCAACTTGATGAAGCCCTCAGCGTCACGCTGGTCGTAGACCTCGTCATCCTCAAAGGTGACATGGTCGAGGGAGTAAAGGCTGTTCGGTGACTGCCGGCCAACCACCACCACGTTGCCCTTGTAGAGCTTAAGGCGCACCGCGCCCGAGACCCGCTCCTGGCTCTTGTCGACCAAGGCCTGGAGCATCTCGCGTTCCGGCGCGAACCAGAAGCCGTTATAGACCAGCTTGGCGTAACGCGGCATCAGCTCGTCCTTGAGGTGCATCGCCTCGCGGTCGAGGGTGAGCGATTCCATTGCCCGATGCGCCGTGTGCAGCACCGTGCCGCCCGGGGTCTCGTAGACGCCGCGCGACTTCATGCCTACGAACCGGTTCTCGACTAGGTCGAGCCGGCCGATGCCGTTAGCGCCGCCCAGCTGGTTGAGTTTCGTCAGCAGGGTCGCCGGCGACATATTCTCGCCGTCAATCGACACCGGGTCGCCCGCCTCGAAGCCGATCTCGATATAGGTCGGCGTGTCGGGCGCCTCTTCGGGCGCAACGGTGCGCGAGAAAACGAAGTCGTCGGGCGCGTGCCACGGATCCTCGAGCGCCTTCCCCTCGGCGGAGATGTGCAGCAGGTTCGCGTCGACCGAGAACGGCGCCTCGCCGCGCTTGTCCGTGGCGATGGGAATCTGGTGCTTCTCGGCGAAGTCGATGAGCTTCGTCCGAGAGGTCAGGTCCCACTCACGCCACGGCGCGATCACCTTGATGTCCGGGTCAAGCGCATAATACCCCAGCTCGAAGCGCACCTGGTCGTTGCCCTTGCCTGTCGCGCCATGGGAGACGGCATCCGCGCCGGTCTCGTGCGCGATCTCAACTTGGCGCTTGGCGATCAGCGGTCGGGCGATCGAGGTGCCAAGCAGATACACGCCCTCGTAGAGCGCATTGGCGCGGAACATCGGAAAAACATAGTCGCGCACAAATTCCTCGCGCAGATCCTCGATGAAGATCTCCTTGACCCCGAGTATCTCGGCTTTGGCCCGGGCCGGCTCGATCTCCTCGCCTTGGCCCAGGTCAGCGGTAAACGTCACCACCTCGCAGTCATAAGTTTCCACCAGCCATTTGAGAATGACCGATGTGTCAAGACCGCCGGAATAGGCGAGCACAACCTTCCTCACGTCACCTGACGCCATGTCACTGTTCCGTTTCGCGTTTGCGTAAATTGCGCCGGAGTATAGTGCCGCGCGGCGCGGGAGCAAGCATGGCCGGGCCGAAGATAAGATCGGCCAGATTATCCGCATCCCGGCCAGCGCGACAGCGAGGATTTTGGGTGCGATGCCCTCTTCTCCTGCGCAGCAACTTTGTCAGCTAAGGGCGGGCTAACAAGCATACGAATCTGCAAGCGAAAATATTCGTTTTAATTCAATTGTTTGCGAATCTTCGCGGCCGCTCGCTGTCGGACTTCAACTGGCCGCAGGCGGCCATGATGTCCTCGCCACGCGGCGTACGCACGGGCGAAGGGTAGCCGGCCGTGCGGACGATCTCGGCGAACGCCTCGATCCGCGCGTCGGTAGAGCGATCATAGGGTGCACCGGGCCAAGGGTTGAACGGGATCAGGTTGACCTTAGACGGAATCCCCTTGATCAGCCGCACCAACTCGCGGGCATCGGCGTCGCTGTCGTTGACGTCGCGCAGCATCACATACTCGAAGGTGATGCGGCGCGAGTTGCGCACGCCGGGATACTCGCGGCACGACGCTAGAAGTTCCTCGATCGGATACTTGCGGTTGATAGGTACGATCTCGTCGCGTAGGTCATTGCGCACCGCGTGCAGGGAGACGGCCAGGTTCACCCCCAGTTCAGTGCCACAGCGTTCGATCAGCGGCACAACACCAGCGGTCGACAGGGTGATGCGCCGGCGCGAGATCGCGATGCCCGCATCGTCCATGACGATCTTGAGCGCGGCGGCAACATTCTCAAAATTGTAGAGTGGCTCGCCCATCCCCATCATCACGATATTGGAAAGCTCGCGTTCGTAGATAGTCGGGCGCTCAGCCGTTGGCCACTCCCCGAGGTGATCGCGCGCCAGCATAATCTGCCCGACGATCTCGGCCGGGCCGAGATTACGCACGAGACGCTGGGTGCCGGTGTGGCAGAAGCGGCAATTTAGAGTGCAGCCGACTTGGCTCGACACGCAAAGCGTACCCCGTTCGGATTCGGGAATGTGAACGCACTCGACCTCGTTGGCATCGCCCAAGCGGAGCAACCACTTATGGGTCCCGTCGGCCGAGGCCAGAACGCGCGAAATCTCCGGCCGCTCGATAACATACTTTTCGGCCAGTTTCGTGCGCAGCCCCTTCGAAAGGTTAGTCATATCTTCGAAATCGGTGACGCCGCGGCTATAGATCCACTGGAACAGCTGGTCGGCGCGGAATTTCTGTTCATCGAGGGCGACGACCGCCGCCACGAGCTCGGCACGGTCCATGCCGATCAGGTTGACCGGGCCGTCGGCGGCCACAGGGGCCGTGAATTGTTCGGAGGAGATCGGCATGACGGTTCACATAGGCGCGCCGGTCGGCGAACGCAACCGCTTGCGCGCGCTTCTGAGTTAGATCAATGCATCACCGCATCAGGCATGCAGCCTGAAAGGCATTGGTGTCCAGATCACAGACGCGAAGGCCAATCATGAACTACAAACACCGCGCGGTCCTGCATGCCCTGTTTGCGCACCCCGCCAGCGCCAAAATCTCGCCGCGCGCGGGCGAATCGGTCATTGAGGAACTAGGCGGTAAGGCCGAGCAGCGAAATTGGGAGCGCATCGGCTTTCGTCTGAACAACCATTTCGCCGAGAGTAACCACCCTCCTCAAATGATACACCCCGACGAAGTACATCGGATATCGAAACTTATTAAGGACGCCGGGGTTGGCCCCACGCAAAGTTATCCGCTCAATTGGCGTCCACAGGCCTTGTTGATCGCGGCGTGAGCGGAGCTCGTACCCTTCAGCGAATACTTGTCTGTAGTCGGGTTATTTCGGCTGGACATGCCCTTGACGGTCATGTGCGATCCCTTACGAATCGCCGCGACGAGCGTTTTTTCGTCGGTCTGATTGTAGGTCCACGCGTTCTCGCCCTCGGTGAAAAGCAGCCAGGCATCGCCACCAATCCGTACCTCGACCTCGGAGCCCTCTTTAAGGGGGTAGCCGATATCGATCTGAACCACATCGAACCCCTCCTGTTCTGGGCGGTGCCAGACAAGGAAGAATATCTCGCCACGCCGCGACTGCAAGCTCGCGGTCTTCGGCTTCGAGACCATGTAGCAGAACTGACCGCTACCGCTGCCACGGGTATAGGCGTCCCATTCGCCGAACTTGCCGATTCGCTTGGCCTCCGCGGCCTGAACAACCGGCGGTGACAGCAGTAGCGGGACCATGGCGAGCACGAGCGCAGGGATTGCGTATTTGAAGAATGTAACCATCATTATCCCTTTACCAAGGCTTACCGATTCTTACAAAGCGTAGGGCCTATCAACCTGTTGTTATCATTCGACCTTTTCTTGCCCCTGCATTTTCCGCAGGACAGGCTTGCCATGCACATGCTCCGGCACCGTCTCAAGCGGTCCGCCGGGAACCAGCGGGCGGGCGGGAAACCGTCCGAGGGTCAGCACCCGGTCATACATGACGATGGCCGCCGCCAAGCCCACATTCACGCAAAATCGGGTCGGAATCTTAGCCACATGGTCGCAGCGCGCAACCAACGCCGGCGACAGCGCACCTCGCTCCGGCCCAAGCACATAGGCCGCCTGGCGCGGGTGGCGGAAACTCGGCAAGTCGACCGAATCCTCGATGAGCTCGATCCCGACCAGAGCACAGCCGCGCGGCAGGCGGAAATCATCGAGGGTGGCGTATTCGTGGAGCGGCAGATGCTCCTGCGCATCCGACGTATCGGATCGCCCGCCTTCGCGCTCAGCGTAGACCGCGTCGATGGTGAACACGAAGCTGGCCCCGAACGCATTCGCGGTTCGCATGATCGCCCCCACATTCATCTGCTTCGAGATTCCCTCGACGCCGATACCAAAATAACCGCGCATTTTTGCCTCTGTCATAGGACCTTACTTGCATGGCCCTCGGGGCCGAGGCAAGTTGCCGACAAGTGTGTTTGTGTCATCAGGCGGGAGTTCGACAATCATGCGAGCAATTATCTGCAGGAACTGGGGCGATCCAGCCGATCTCGAACTCGGCGAGTTGCCGGAACCCGAGCTAGGCCCCGGCCAAGTCCGCATTCGCATGCGCGCCGCCGGCGTCAACTTCGCGGACTCGGTTCTGGTGCGCGGCAACTATCAGGAGAAACCCGATCTGCCTTTCGCGCCGGGCCTTGAGGGGGCGGGCGAGATCATGGAGGTTGGTAACGGGGTCACCGGCCTCGCGCCGGGTGATAGGGTAATGGCTCTGCTCTCGGCCGGCGCCTTCGCCGAACAAGCCGTGTGTGACGCGACCACGGTGCTGCCCATCCCAGACGGCATGGAAGACCGGACGGCGGCCGCCTTCCCCGTCGCCTATGGCACCTCGCATTTGGCGCTTTCCCATCGCGGTAACCTAAAGGCCGGCGAGACCTTGCTGGTGCTCGGCGCCGGCGGCGGCGTCGGGCTAACCGCGATCGAATGCGCCAAGGCGATGGGCGCGACCGTGATCGCCGCCGCATCGTCGGCCGAGAAACTAGCGCTCGCCGAAGCGCGCGGCGCCGATCACCTGATCAACTACGCCGACGAGGACCTGCGAAAGGCAGTGCGAGGCATCACCGACGACAGGGGCGTCGACGTTGTCTACGACCCGGTCGGCGGGGACCTTGCCCAAGCGGCCATTCGGTCCATGGCCTGGTCGGGCCGCTTCCTGATTATCGGCTTCGCCAGCGGCGAGGTCCCCCAGTTTCTCGGCAACTATCTGCTGGTCAAGAACATCGCCATCGTCGGCGTCTACTGGGGCGCCTACCGAACCCGGGAACCTGAGACCTTCCGCACAGGCTTCGACGAGCTCGCCGCATGGTGGCGCGCGGGTAAGCTGCGGCCACACATCTCCGAGCTCCTGCCGCTGGGAGATGTGCCGAAGGCAATCGCGATGCTCGAAGGCCGAAAGGCGACCGGCCGGCTAGTCATCGACATCGATGCCTAACGACACGACCCGCGCCTCACAGAGACGGTCATGGCAAAGCCCCCGGATATAAATCGAAAGACACAAGACGGGCTCGTGCAGTCTCAGTACGAGTCCTATCCCTATCCCGAACGCAACCCGGCGGACGAGAAGACGCGGCTTATCGCCGGCTCGCCGAGCAACCTATTCGAGCTAAACCATTATGTGTTTGGCGGCGCGCGCGACCTCGGCAAGCCCCTGCGCACGCTGGTCGCCGGCGGCGGTACCGGTGATGCCGCGATCATGCTGGCCCAGCATATGTGCAACATGGCCGTACCCGGCAAGGTTGTCCATCTGGACTTAAGCAGACCGAGCCAAGCCGTCGCCCGGGACCGGGCACAGATCCGTGATCTCGACAACATCGAATTCGTCACCGGGTCGCTCCTCGATGTCGCGGACGTGGCGCCGGGCCCTTGGGACTACATCGACTGCTGCGGCGTGCTGCACCATCTGGAGGACCCCGATGCCGGGCTGCGCGCGCTCGCGGGCCAGCTGGCGCCGGATGGCGGGATCGGCGTCATGGTCTATGGCGAGTATGGGCGCACCGGCATCTACCACATGCAGGACATGCTCCGGACCATCGCACCCGCCGGGACCATGCCCGATGCGGACCGCGTGGAAATGGCCAAGCGGCTGGCAAGCGGCCTGCCGGGTACAGCCTGGCTAGTGCGCAACGGGCTAATCCACGACCATGTCGGGGGCGGCGATTCCGGCGTCTACGACATATTCCTGCATTCGCGTGACCGCGCTTACCGCGTCCCGGAGATCGCGGAGTTTGTCGCCAGGGCTGGCCTGCGCGTGACAACGTTCATTGAGCCCTATCGATACGACCCGGACTGGCTGGTACAGGATCCGCGGATTCGCAAGCGACTGCGCGATCTCGGCCCACTGCCGCGGGCGGCGTTCGCCGAACTGTTCACCGGCAACCTGAAGAAGCATATTTTCTATGCCGTGCTTAATGACAACCCAGTGACCCCGCCCAACACGGACGACCCTGACATCGTCCCGCACCTGCTGAACCTGAGTGCCGAGGACGCCAGCAACGCGCTGCCCCCGGGCGGGCGGATCACGGTGAACGCCGATGGGCTAAAGACAGACATGTCGATCCCGCCGCTGTCACGCACGATCGGCAGCCTGTGCGACGGTACCCGGTCGCTTTCGGAAATACATGAGGCGATCCGCGAGAAACGCTCGGACCTCAACTATGACGCCTTCAAGCGCCAGTTCGACGATCTCTACCGAGTGATGAACGCGATCAATCGGATGGCGTTACGTAGCCCGGCTTGATCTCGATGAATGGCTGCCGTTCGCCGGCGCGAGGTCGCCGTCTAGGCGGTTTAGTTGCTGCGAGCCGAATCCGCGAATATCGTGTTTGCGGGATCCGTGAGACGAAACTCTTTCTGGATCGGTGAAAAGGCCCCCTTGCCTACAAGGATCTCCATCGGCGCGCGCACCGCCTCTATTCAGGCAGCGAGATTCTCGCCGGGCCCGAAGGTGTCGCTCAGCTCAGGTATCAGCTTGTTAGGTTCTTGCGAGACCGCCATCTCCGTAAAGTCCACGAAGCCAAGCATTCTCAGACCTTGGCATGTCGAAGTGCTGCGGCGAGATATCACGCTCCCGAACGCCGTCCCACTGCGAATACAATGCCCAGCGTCGTCACGACTAGGCCGGCCCAGGCGAGCATACTCGGCCGCTCACCCAGCAGCAGGATTCCGAATAGCACACCCAGGGTCGGCGCGCCGGCCAGCAGGACCGCCATCGTCGTCGCCGAGATCGAGCGTGTAGCGCGCGTCACCAGTATCACCACGATGAAGCTCGCAACGATACCCTGATAGACGGTCTGCAGGGCAATCTCCTGCCACGTTGGGAAGTTGTCGAACTGCAGGAGACCCGACGGCAAGAAAAGAAACCAGACGGGAATGTAGATCGCCGAGCTGATGGTCGGGACAGCGATTAGAACCTGCACGATAGTGACGTTCCAGCGGCGCAGGGCGGTCATATAAAGCGCGAAGCAGCCAGCCGCGCCGATGAGTAGAAGATCCCCAAACCACTGGCCCGGTGGCGCATCCAGACCGAAGCTGTCGCCACCGACCATCGCGCCGCCCACGACGATCAGGATCATCCCGCCAACCTGCGTGCGTGCCGGTATTTCACGAAGCCAGTAATAGCTGATCACCGCTGCGAAGATTGGCATCGCCCCGTTGGTCAGCACGCCGGCATGCACGACGGGGGCGAGCGCCATCCCACCGAACGAGGTGAGCGCGAAGGGCACTCCAACGCCAAAGGACAACACCGCGCCCTTCCACAGTGGAAGCCCTGCAAACCCACGGGTCAGCAGCAGCGGCAAAACGATCACTGCGGCAACCCCGACACGCAGGGCCGTGACGTCGAACGGAGTGAGGGCGTTGAGGACGCCAAAGCGCGAGGCGACGATCCAGCCGCCCCAGATGAACGGCACGACCAGACCGCAGCCCAACCCCACCGCAAAACTCGTTGCCCCCGCCTTCATCATCCGTTACCCGCGCGGGGAGAAGCGGACCCCGACAATAGCCCCGGACCGAGCGCCACCAAGATCCCTGCCGTGACCACAACTACACCGACAATACTAATTCCGGACGGGATTTCGCCTAGGGCCGGGATCGCGATGAGCACGGCAACCGCCGGGGCACCAGACATGATCGCGGCCTGACGCATGCCGCCGAGCATCCGCGCAGCATGGGCAATCAGGATCGAGGCGACGAAAGCCGCGACTAAGCCCTGATACACACCCTGCAAGACAATCTCGGGCCAGGGTGTCGCGGCGAGATTGCTCGGCAGAGCCAAAAGCCAAAGCGGGACATAAAGCGCCAGATTGACGCCGTTCACGATAACCAGCGACTGCAGGGCTGTAATCCCCCATCCGCGAACCGTCGTCAGGAAGGTGGCATTGCAGGCCGCCGCGCCCAGAAACAATAGATGCCCGCGCCACTGCCCCGGCATGCCATTGACCAGCGCGTCCCAACCGGTTGCCAGCACACCGCCGACGATCATGACGATCCCGATGACGCGCCAGCCGCCTAGCCGGGCGCCGAAGACGACCCAGCCGATTCCCGCCGCGATCACCGGCATGGCCCCGTTGGTTACGATGCCCCCATGAGCTACCGGCGCATAGGACATGCCGCCGAACAAGAACAGCGCGAACGGCGACCCCGATGTCGCGGCGATAATCATTACCTTCCAAAGCTCGAGGCGCGGCCAACGCGTGCGCAGGATGATCGGCAGGGTGCACATACCGGCAACCCCGAACCTCAGGCCGGCCATGTCATAGACGGTCAGATCCGACGTCGCTCCAAAGCGAGAGACAACCAACATACCTGAGAACAGGAGCATCACGGCGACGCCTGCACCCACTCCGAGGGCGGCCTCTCGGTTCACGGTTGTCTTCCGGGCAGCAAAAAGGCCCCACGCGGCGGACTATGCAGCATGGGGCCTCATCACTGGTACGAACAAGCGAAAACCGCTGGCGTTCGCGGCAACTACTGGGTCACGATAGTCGCTTCGGAGCGGTCGCGGACCTCATCGACGGAGACGTCTGGTGCAAGCTCGTGGATATGAACGCCGCCCTCGCCGATGCGGAACACACCAAGTTCAGTGATGATATCGTCCACCACGCCTGCACCCGTCAGGGGCAGGCTGCATTCCTTAAGCAGCTTCGCTGCGCCGTCCTTGGCATTGTGGTCCATCAGGATCACCACGCGCTTTACGCCGGCAACCAAGTCCATAGCGCCGCCCATGCCCTTGACCATCTTGCCCGGGATCATCCAGTTAGCGAGGTCCCCATTCTCGGCCACCTGCAGCGCCCCGAGGATTGACATGTTAATGTGTCCGCCGCGGATCATCGCGAAGGACTGCGCGCTGTCGAAATACACCGATTTCGGCGTCTCGGTGATCGTCTGCTTGCCAGCATTGATTAGATCAGCATCGACCTCATTGTCGGTCGGGAACGGGCCCATGCCTAGCATGCCGTTCTCCGACTGAAAGTTCACATCCATTTCTGCGGGAATGAAATTCGCGACCTTCGTTGGCATCCCGATCCCAAGATTAACATAAAAGCCGTCTTCAAGCTCCTGCGCCGCACGGGCGCACATTTCATCGCGTGTCCAAGCCATTTTCTGTCTCCTTCACTTGGTCGTCTTGTTCCGTCGCCGGGGCATAGTTAGTCTTCGCTAACGGTTCGGAATTCGATACGTTTTTCGAAATCCTGCCCTTGGAAGATCCGGTGGGTATAGATGCTGGGTAGGTGGATGCAGTCGGGATCGAGCTGACCCGGTTCGACCAGCTCCTCGACCTCGATGACGCAGACCTTGCCGGCCGTTGCCATGGGCGCATTGAAGTTCCGTGCCGTCTTGCGGAACACCACGTTGCCCGCCGTGTCGCCCTTCCAAGCCTTGATTATCGCTAGGTCGCCGGTTAGGCCGCGTTCCATGATATAGGTCTGGCCGTCGAACTCCTTGGTCTCCTTGCCTTCGGCGATGATCGTGCCGACACCGGTCTTGGTATAGAACGCCGGGATGCCGGCGCCCCCCGCGCGGCAGCGCTCGGCCAGCGTGCCCTGCGGATTGAACTCGAGCTCGAGCTCACCGGCCAAGAACTGGGCCTCGAACGTCTTGTTTTCGCCTACATAGGAGGAGATCATCTTCTTAACCTGCCGGGTCTGAAGGAGAAGCCCTAGGCCGAAATCATCAACGCCCGCATTATTCGACGCGATGGTGAGGTCCTTCGCGCCCGAATCTCGGATTGCCAGAATCATATGTTCGGGAATGCCGCAAAGGCCAAAACCACCTGCCAGGATTGTCATGCCGTCATGGAGAAGTCCGTCGAGTGCGGACTTCGCATCCGCGTAAACCTTATTGCTCATCTGTTCGCCCTGAATTGTTTTTTCGCATTCCGGCACCCTCGCCCGGCGCCAGAAAGTCAATGTTGACCGATTATGCCCAACCGCGCGACCCCTTCATAGTCCGGGCGTGGCATTACAAGCCGACGAATGCGCAGTCCAGCCACGCGGCAGACGCCTATCGAAACGCCGCGCTCCTGTTCTAAGGTGCGCGGCTATGCCGACCCGCCTGAACGCTTTTTCCCCCGCCGTGATCGCGATCGCCCTGATGGTCGGGGCGATGGTGCTGTTCTCCGCGGGCCACGGGCTGGTGCGCGTGGCGAGCGACGAGCTGCATCCCTTCCAGATCGGCTTCCTGCGTTCGACCTTCGGCCTGATCTTCATGCTACCCCTGATCCTGCGCGGGTGGGACTTTTCCGACCTGCGTGTGAAGCGACCGAAGCTGCATCTGATCCGTGGCGCATTGTCTGCGGTGAATACGCTGGCCTGGTTTACCGCGATCGCCACCATGCCGCTAGGCGAGGCCGTGGCGCTCAACTTCACCTCACCGCTGTTCGCAACAGTGCTGGCCGCGATCTTCCTCGGCGAGGCCGTGCGGGCGCGGCGCTGGACGGCCACCATCGTCGGCTTCATTGGGGTCCTGATCGTGGTGCGCCCCGGCGTGGAGACCGTGCAGCTCGGCGCGATCCTAGCGCTCGGCAGCGCCATGTCGATCGCCGTCAACGTCCTACTGATCCGGGTCATGTCACAAGAGGACAGCACCCGCGCGATCGTGCTCACCTTCAACTTGGCCATCACCTTCTTCACGCTGATTCCGGCCATCGTCACGTGGGCCTGGCCGAGCCCGCTTATGTGGGCAGTGACATTTGCGATCGGCGTTACGACCACAGTCGCACATCTGATGCTGACCAGGGCCATGAGACTGGCCGAGGCCTCGGCGATCGTACCGCTGGAATTCATTCGACTGCCCATGGCAGTGCTGATCGGCTTCATCTGGTTCTCGGAAATTCTTGATTTCTGGACCATCGTCGGCGCGACGATCATCGGTTGCTCGGCCGTCTACATCGCACGGCGCGAGGCATTAGCCGCGAAACAAGCACCGAACATCGCAGGCACATGAGCAAAACCCGCACGCATATCCTTGGGCTGCCACGCACCCCGATCGCGATCCTTGCGATGCTCGCGGGCGCGGCCTGCCTAGCCGGCAATCACGCACTCGTGCGCTTCGTTGCGGATGAGGTCGGCGCGCTCGAGACCTCGGCGCTGCGATTCCTGTGGGCGCTACCGCTGATGCTGCCTTGGCTGATCCGCAGCCGGTTCCGGGTGCTACACACAAGACGGCACGGCCTGCACTTCCTGGCGGGCTTCACCACATTCGCCTCCACCCTGTTCCTGTTCGCCGCGCTCGCGGTTCTGCCGCTGGCCTTCGCGACGTCGCTCAGCTTCACCGCCCCACTCTTTGCCGGCGTCATGGCAATCGTAATCCTCAGGGAGCGGGTCACACCGGCCCGCTGGACTACCATCATCGTGGGGTTCGCCGGCGTCCTGATTGTTCTGCGCCCGGGGGTCGCGCCCGTGTCGCCAGCATCCGTACTGCCGCTTGGATTTGCACTCGCCTACGCCTTCTGGTTCATCCTGATGCGTCGCCTTGGCGGGAGCGAGTCTAAGGCGACAACGACGATCTACCAGACCCTCTGGTCGGCGCTGCTGCTGACCCTGATCGCGCTGCCCGGATGGCAATGGCCCAGCTGGGAAGCGACCTGGCGCTCGGCGGCGATGGCTGGGCTCGGCACGGCGGCAATTTTCCTGGTCGCCTGGGCCTTCGACCTGGCCGAGGCGTCGATCGTCGCGCCCTTCGACTACGTCCGACTGCCGATGATAGCCGTCATCGCCTATCTGGCCTTCGGCGAGGTGCCCGACCTGTTCACGATCCTTGGCGCGCTTGTTATCGTCGGTGCGACTCTCGTCTCGGCCCGCCTAGCGCGGCCGCCCGACTGACTTGACTCGCAAGCGCACCGGACTGGTTAATACGAACGGTCAACACGACAGGGAACAGCATGGATTTTGGCATCTTCAACCTGATGAACCGGCGACACCGCAGCCAGACGGTGCGCAAGGTGCTCGTCGAGACCGTAGAGCAGGTCCAGGCGGCGGAAACAGCCGGGTTCGGCATCTCCTGGTTCACCGAACATCATTTCACCAACTACTCGATGGCTCCGTCACCCCTGATGATGATCAGCCATCTCGCGCCGCAGACCGTGCGTATCAAGCTTGGGACCGCCGTGGTGCTGCCGGCGCTTTATCAACCCGCCCGGCTGCTCGGCGACATAGCGTTTGCCGACAATCTTGCGGACGGCCGTCTGATCCTCGGCCTCGGTAGCGGCTACCAGGCCTACGAGCTGCGCCGCTACGGCATCGATCTAGACGAGGCCAGCGCTATCACCGACGAGTGGATCAACTTCCTCTCACAGGGGCTTGGGCAGGAATCCTTCGAGTTTCACGGCCGGTATATCGATCTGCCTCAGACCTGGTTCACCGTGAACCCGGTGCAGACGCCGCGTCCCGAAATCTGGATCGCCGGCAACAGCCCGCGCTCCCAGGCACGCGCTGTCAGGGGCGACTATCCGCTGATCGCGACCGGCTTCGGACGCGACGCCGATACGCTGGCGGAAATCCGCGCCGGCGCGGACGAGACGTGGCGGGCAGCGGGACGCGATCCGAATACGATCCGCTTCGGCACGCTGCGCTACTGCTTCGTCACAGACGACAGGACCGCAGCCCTCACCTTCGCCGAGAACGCCCGCTCCCAAGTGCGCCTGTCGGCGTTTCTCCGCCAAGGCCAGACCGAGCTCGACGCCCCCTGGCTGCCCGAACGGGCCTTCGCCGACGAGATGTCGTCAGAAGACATCCTCCGCTGGAACCCGATCGGTGATCCAGAGACCGTGGCTGAGCGTCTGGCCGAGGAGATCGAGAAAGTCGGGTCCGACCATATCGCGCTCTATATGACCATCGGCGACACCGACCATGAGGCGGTGATGCGCTCGATCAACCGCTTCGGCCAAGAGGTCATCCCGCTGGTCGAGAAAAGTGTTGGGCCACTGGTCGACGCCGGACGCTATGCCCAGACGAGGAATGCCGCCGCATCCGCAGCGGGCTAAGCGCGGCCGTGACGCATTCGGGCCGCGCCGGCAAGCCGTGAACTCCGGGCCTGCTCGTAGCAGAAGCGTCCGCACGATCGCTGGACACGCCCGGCCGGCCATCGTCGCCCACGCCGACTGGTCGGTCGACGCGCGCAAGCGCTGGATCGCCCGCGCCGTGCGTACCGAGGGCGGCGGATATAAGGCGCTGGCGCCGGAACCGGTCGGCGATCTTGAGAGCTTCTTCGATCGTCTCGCCGCCGCCGCCGGACCGGGCGAGACGGTATTCGCTGGCTTTGACTTCCCCCTCGGCCTGCCCGCCCGCTATGCGGAGGCAGCCGGGATCAGGCACTTCGCGCCCTCGCTGCAGCAGTTCGGCCGCGGCCGCTGGTCCAAGTTCTACAGCCCCGCCGGTACATCCGAGGAGATCAACCTCCACCGCCCCTTCTATCCCGAGAGGCCCGGCGGCACCCGCCACAAGCACCTCATCGACGCGCTAGGCGTCGCGCGAATCGACGACCTGCGACGTACCTGCGATCAGCCGACCGACCTACGCTTTGCGGCGAGCCCACTGTTCTGGACCCTCGGCAGCCAGCAAGTCGGGAAGGCTGCAATCAGCGGCTGGCGCGACTTGATCGCACCGGCCCGCCGCACGCGCCGCACGCTGCGCATCTGGCCCTTCGACGGCGCCCTCCCGACGCTGCTCGACCGGCCCGGCATCGTCGTCGCCGAGACCTACCCCGGCGAGGTCTATGCCCATCTGCACCTGCGCATCGGGGCCGCCAATAAGTCAAAGCGCAACCCGGCGGACCGGTGCGAAGACGCCGCCCCACTGCTTACCTGGGCGGCGAAGGCAGGCATCGAACTCTCCGCCGCGCTGGCCGCCGAGATCCGCGACGGCTTCGGACCTGCGACCGACGGCGAGGACCGGTTCGACGCGACCGTGGGGCTGTTCGGCATGCTCAACGTCGTCTTCGGGCGCCGCCCGCCAGGAGACCCCACCGACCCGGTCACGCGCAACATCGAGGGCTGGATTCTTGGCCTCAACGCGGCGCACCTGCGCCCGCGTGCGGCCTAGAAACCACGTTTGAAGCGCGGCAGGCCACGCGGTAAAAACAACGTCGCACAACAATCAGAGATCGGGGACGAATGATGGATGTAAACGGACTGGCAGCGGTGATCACCGGCGGCGGATCGGGCATCGGCGCGGAGGTCGCGCGGCACTGCGCAAAGGCCGGCATGAAGGTCGCGCTGCTCGACGTGAACATGGACGGCGCGAACGCCGTAGCTGACGAGATCGGCGGAACGGCGGTCGAGTGCGACGTGACCAGCGCGGAGAGCGGCGCGGCCGCGATCGCCGCCGCCCGCGCGGCGAACGGCGTCGGCCGGCTGCTAGTCAACTGCGCGGGCGTCGGCACGCCGGGACGCATCGTCAGCCGCAGCGGCCCGATGCCGCTCGACGCATTCAACATGGTGATCCAGGTAAACCTGGTCGGCTCATTTAACATGATGCGCCTCTTCGCGGCCGAGCTAGGCGAGGTCGAAAGCTTCGAGGACGGCGAGCGCGGCCTGATAGTCTCGACCGCGTCGGTCGCCGCCACGGAGGGCCAGATCGGCCAGGCGGCTTATGCTTCGTCCAAGGGCGGTATCGTGTCCCTGAACCTGGTCGCCGCGCGCGAATTCGCGCCGCGCGGCATTCGCGTCAACACGATTGCGCCGGGCCTGATCGACACGCCAATGATGGCTGGCCTGCCAGACGAGGCGCGCGCCAGCCTCGCCGAGCAGCCGGAGTTTCCTAAGCGCCTTGGCCGTCCGGAAGAGTATGCGCGGCTCGTGATGCACATGTGCGAGAATGTGCTAATCAATGGCGCGGTGATGCGCCTGGACGGCGCACTGCGTATGACCGCGCGCTAGGCCCGTGGCGCAGGGAGCAAGCGTCATGGCGGCGTTCGGCCAAGGCGCGCAGCGCGTCGTCGCCAACGGGTTGCCGCTAACCAATTTCGAGGAGGTTACGGCCTCGATGGGACTCTGGGAGGACTAGTGCGCTGGCCTATCGTCGCGCGAGCCCGTCTGCGAGGCGGCGGGGCGGCAGGCCCTCGATGACAGCTACGAGCTGAGCGCCGTCGAAAATCTGACCACCGCCGAGGTCTTCCTTCCACTTCGCGAAAACCGGACCTACAGCTACCGGCTGCAGTCGACCGACTGAATGGCGGACCATCTTATGTAACGACGGCTGCTCTAGCCCACACCGCCTCCCGGCTACCCACGGGAAGATACTTTCAAGGGCGGTCGGGAGGGGTTGTGGGCCGGTGCCAGTCCGAACCTAAGATGCGCCATCCATGAAGCCGGCGAGCTCGATATCGAGTGCGGTCAGGCCGCCGGCATCATGAGTAGACAGGGTCACCTCAACCCGGTTCCAGACGTTGAGCCATTCAGGGTGGTGGTCCATCGCCTCGGCCTTGAGCGCGCAGCGACCCATGAAGCCAAAGGCAGCGTTGAAATCGTCGAACCGGAACGTCTTAGAAATCGCGTCCCGGCCATCGACCAGCGTCCAGCCGTCCAGTGATGCCAGCGCGGACTCACGCGCCGCGCCTTCGAGTTTCTCAGCCATGCCGGCCTCCTGTTCCTGCGATGTGTCTCGGAATAGAAACTGGCCGTGCTTGGCCTCGCGATCAAGGCCCCCTATATGAAGACACCATGGCGGCCACGGGCAAATACGGAACCGCACCTTCGCTCGCCGATCTGGAAGCGATCGCGAGCGAGGCCTTCGTGACGATTCCGCGCGCATTGTCGCAGCACATCGACGACGTCGCGATCCATGTCACCGATTTCCCCGACGACGAAACCATGGAGGCGATGGAGCTCGAGAGCCCCTTCGACATCCTAGGTCTCTATGTCGGGGTCAGCCTGAACCGGAAATCCCTGTCGGATACACCAAGCGACATCGACCGAATCTACCTCTACCGCCGGCCGATCCTCGATTACTGGTGCGAGACGGGGGAAGACCTCTACCATCTCGTCCGGCATGTCCTAATCCACGAGATCGGGCACCATTTCGGCTTCTCCGACGACGACATGGACCGAATCGAGGCGAACCCCGGCTAGGAATCGAGGACCACGAGACGCCGCGGGAACTCCGGCAGCAATTCGTCGGTGAATTACAGCCTATTCTTTTTCCACACATTTGTCGCCAGATCGGGTTCGACAACGGCAGGCTGAGGGGCCCATGGAACCCTCAGTCCGCGACCACATCGGCCATCGTCTGGCAGCGATGGAAACAGGGGTGAATGGCGTAGCTCCCCACATAGAGAGTCAGCGCGATGTCCGGCATGGCCAAGAGGATGGTTTTGTGTCAGATCGGCGCACATTCCGGGCGCGGACGAGCACAACAGCGTGCGATGCGTCAGCCTTCGGCGAGCGCCCGCAACTCGTCGACGAAGGCGGGCACAATCTCGGTCGCCGGGCCGTAGCGGCCTTCTTGGAACAGGCTAACGCCCAGCGATTCCTCGAGGTTGAGCTCGACCGCATAGGCGCCATGTCTGCGCGCCTGCTGGACGAAGCCGGCCGCCGGGTAGACGTTGCCCGACGTGCCAATCGAGACGAATAAGCCGCACCGGCCAAGCGCGGCCTCGATGGCTTTCATCTCCAATGGAATCTCGCCGAACCAGACCACATGGGGCCGCAGAGTGCCAGCCGCATCGCAGGCTGCACAGACCATGTCGGTCTCAATATCGCCGATCCCCTCAACCAGATGGCCGCATTCGTTGCAGCGGGTCTTCATCAGCTCCCCATGCATGTGGATAAGATTCCGGCTGCCGCCACGCGCGTGCAGATCATCAATATTCTGGGTCACGAGCAGAACCCCGCCGGGCCAGAATCTCTCGAGCATGCCTAGGGCTTTATGGGCAGCGTTGGGCCTGATCTCCGGATCGCCCATCTGGGCGCGGCGGATGTTGTAGAAGCCGAGCACCGCCTCGGGATCGCGGGCGAAGGCCTTGGGCGTAGCTACGTCCTCGATCCTGTGCTTCGCCCAGATGCCGTCGGGATCGCGGAACGTCTGCAGGCCGGATTCCTTAGAGATCCCAGCCCCAGTCAGGATCACGATCGTGTGGGCGGGGGAAACATGATCACTGAGAGACATCGTCCGGTCCCGGCTAGTGTTCGCCGAGCTGATACTCGACCTCACGAGTATAAACCGACCCGCCCCGCCCGAGAGACGACGAATACAGGCCGAAAGCGTTAACCGTGAAGGCCGGTGCCGCAAATGCCCCATGCTCACTCAGGAAGTCAGCGACCCGTTCCACCCGGCTGGCCTGACAGCGCGCCAAGGTTATATGGGGATGAAACTTGCGGCCTTCGGGCGCTAGGCCGGCGCGCTGGCACGCCAGTTCGACCCGTGCCTGCAATTCCACCAGCGCGGGCACCCTCTCCACCCCTGCCCAAAGGCTGCGCACTCGTCCCCGCGATTCGAAATGACCAACGCCACGCACTGCGACGTTGATCGGGTCCGCCGAGAAATGCGCCAGCGCATCGTCGACATCCGCCGCGACGCCCTCGTCAATTTCGCCTATGAACCGCAAGGTGATGTGCATGTTCCCGGCCGACACCCAGCGCGCGTCGGGAATCTGGCCGCGCAGACCGGAGAGCCGCAACGCTAGCTCATAGGGTATGGCTATGGCGGCAAACAGCCGGATCATTCAGCGCCACCATCGTCGAGGAACAGGGACAAGATGCCTGTGTAGGTATAAAGGCGGTTGTGCGAGATCTCGCCATTGCCGAAGAAACCGACCAAGGGGATGTTGCCGAAGGCCTCCGTGATCATCGCCATCTCGCGCGCGCCAGGCCCGAACAGATGCGGGCCGCGCGCAACACAGCTGTGATAGACCGCGCCGCGGATCCGATCCCCGGCACGGCGGCGCAGCTCCTCGAGCATACGCCGCATGTCCTCGACCGCGCTGGCCGCGTCCCGGCGCACGAACATTAGCCGATTGCCCACATCCAGCACCTCGGCCACCGCGACCAGCCCCCGGGACGGCTCCATCCCGACTAGGTTGCGCACCACATAATCAGCCTGGTCAGACCCGGGCACCGGTAGCGCCGCGTGCACATATCCGGCGAGGCGACGGAGATCGCGGGTCAGCAGCTCGCCTACATCCTCCTTGAGAATTTCGAGCGCCGGTCGGCCGTCGAGCTCGGCAACTAGCCCCTCCACCATCGCGGTGATCTCATGGGCCGGCCCGATCGGCGAGCAGCCTTGGGTCAACCCCGTGGCGACCGGCACCTCGGGATCGAACTGCAAACCCGCTAAGCCTCCCTGTGCCGCCGTTATAAGCGGCTGCTGGTGCTGACTGGTCACAAGACCGCCGACCAAGTAAGCCCCGCTCTCGTTGGCCAGCGCGGCAACCTCTTCGACGATACCCGGCGCATGCGGCTTAGCGTGGATAATCGCAAAACTGCCCTCTGCCAATCTGGGCATCACCACGGGTATCGGACGCACCCGGTCGGGGGGCACGTCGAGCAACATCATGGCCATCGCCGGCGTGTCGAAATACTCAATGCCGGGCGCACAGATCGCGGGCACCACCGCACCGGTCCACTCTGTCACGCCCGTCCGCGTCCGAAGGAACTCGAGTATCTCCGCTAGGTCGCCACCGAGCGGGTCCGTGACGTAAAGGAGGCCGACCCCCACACCATCGTCCGGCAGCATCGTTAGGCAACGCCCAGCCAGCACCTGCCAGCCGATCCAGCGGGAAACCGGCCCTCCATCTTCAACGCCCGCATGGGCAAAAGGAAACGTACGCATCGGTTTATCCGGACTCCGGCGACGCGGCGCCGAGCGCGCGCCGTACATAGGGCAGTATACCCGCCACGATCCGGTCCACCCCAGCGGAGTTGGGATGAATTCCGTCGGGCTGGTTGAGTGCGCGCTCGGCCGCTACGCCCTCAAGAAAGAACGGATAGAAGGCCACGTCGTGCCGCGCGGCCAAGCGCGGGAACAGTGCGTCGAAGGCGGAGGCATATTCCCGCCCTAGATTGGGGGGCGCCAGCATGCCGGTGAACAGCACGGGAATCGACCGGTCTGTCAATGTGCGCAGGATCGCGTCGAGATTGCCCTCGGTCTCGGCCGGATCGATCCCGCGCAGCCCGTCATTGGCACCCAGCTCAACGATCACAAGGTCGACCATGTCCGGCAGCGACCACTCGAGCCGCGCCCGCCCGCCGGCCGTGGTGTCGCCAGACACGCCGGAGTTGATTACCGTCGCCGAAATGCCGTCCGCGCGCAGTGCCGCCTCGAGGCGCATCGGGAAGGTATCGCTTACATCGAGGCCGAAGCCAGCCGAGAGAGAGTCGCCGAAGACGACAATCACCGGCCTGTCATCCGCTGCCGCGGGCAGCGCCAAGAGGACAAGGGCGAGCCACAGGATTGCGAATAACGCGCCGGCCCGTCGTATCGCACCGGCATTGATGATCCGGACCGAACGGCCATATGTTGAAGGCATTGAATATGTGATCGGTTGAAGGCAAACCAGCATGAAGGATCAGCTCGATAAGGGCCCGGACGCGCAAGGTAGCGGCGATGCGGCGCCGATGATCGCACTTACGGGCGCCGAACTTCATTTGGCGAGTGTAGGCGGCAACGTCAACGTCCTGCGCGGAATCGATTTGTCGATCGGGGCGGGCGAGACGGTCGGCGTCGTCGGCCCGTCGGGATCTGGCAAGTCGACCATGATGATGATCATCGCCGGCCTCGAACGACTGACCGGCGGATCGGTCGCGGTCGCCGGACAGGACCTCACCAAGCTCTACGAGGACGCGCTGGCCCGCTTCCGCCGGGACAACGTCGGCATCGTGTTCCAGGCCTTCCACTTGATCCCGACCATGAGTGCCCTCGAAAATGTGGCCGTGCCCCTAGAGTTTGCGGGCGAAGTCGACGCGTTCGACCATGCCCGCGCAAGCCTAGAGGCCGTCGGCCTGGCGCACCGTCTCAACCACTACCCCGCGGAACTGTCGGGCGGCGAACAACAGCGGGTCGCCATCGCGCGCGCCTTCGCCGCCCGTCCCCGGTTGCTGCTCGCTGACGAGCCGACCGGCAATCTCGACGGCGAGACCAGCGCCGCCATAATCGAGATCCTGTTCGCGTTGTCGGCGGAACGCGCGACGACATTGCTGCTGATCACCCATGATCCGGCGATCGCCGCGCGCTGCAGACGAGTCGTGCATCTGCGCGACGGACAGGTTTTCGACGCACAGGAACCCCCGTCGGCGTGAACGGACAACACCCGACATCGGCGGTCAGATGGAGCCTCGCCGCGAAATTGGCGCGCCGCGAGTTGCGCGATAGCCTGCGGAGCTTCCGTATCTTCGTCGCGTGTCTCGCCCTTGGTGTTGCCGCAATCGCCGCAGTGGGCTCCACCAAGGCTATGCTCGAGCACAGCATCGACGCCGACGCCCGCAAGATCCTCGGCGGCGATGTACTAATCGGCATTGTTCACCGGCCCGCCTCGCGTGCAGAACGCCAGGCGATGGATGCGTCTGGGACCGTCACCGGCAGTGCCGAGATGCGGGCCATGATCCGCGCCGGCGGACAGGATACGGACAACCGGGCGCGCTCCCTGATCGAACTTAAGACGACCGAGGAGAGCTATCCCCTCTTCGGCAAGCTGGAGACGAACCCGGCACTCCCGCTGACAGCCTTACTCGGACGCAACAACGGAATCTGGGGTGCCGCGGTCGCGCCGGAACTAATCGACAAGCTGGGCATAGCGCTCAGGGACCGTGTACGGATCGGCGATGCCGATTTTGAGGTCCGCGCAACCATCGTCCACGAGCCCGACCGAATCGGCGGATCGGGTCTCTTCTCGCTTGGTCCGCGGGTTTTAATTGCGGATGCGGCTCTCGACGAGACATCACTCGTCCAGCCCGGCAGCCTAATCCACTACAACTACCGGGTCCGCCTACCCAAAACGACCACCCCGGCCGACTTTATCGACAGGATGAATAACGGCTTCCCCGAAGCGGGCTGGCGGATCCGCACTCTGAATGAATCTTCGCCCCGGCTGACCCGGCTGGTCGGCCGCGTCACGTTGTTCCTCTCATTCGTAGGACTGACGGCGCTCCTGATCGGCGGGGTCGGCATAGCGAATGCGGTACGGGCCTGGCTCGATGCCAAGAGAGCGACAATTGCCACCCTGAAATGCCTCGGTGCGCCACGCGCCCTGATGTTTCGCATCTATCTTTTGCAGGTGATAGTGCTCGCGCTGGCCGGTATCGCTATCGGGCTCGCGGCGGGTGCCGCGCTGCCGCTGCTCGCCGCCAACGCGCTCGCCGCCGTTGTTCCAATCCGTCTGGCGGGCGCCATCTTCCCGCTGCCGCTGGCGACGGCCGCCCTGTTTGGTCTGCTCACCGCGCTCGTGTTCTCGATCTGGTCGGTGGCGCGGGCGTGCGAGATTCCGCCTGCCGAGCTGTTCCGCTCTCTAGTGACAGCCCCGGGCGGTTGGCCGCACCCAGCCTACATGGCGGCGACGGGTTCGCTGGCGGCGGCGTTGGTGGCTCTGGTCATCGCCACGGCCTCGGACGCGAGATTTGCCGCCTGGTTCGTGGCGGGGTCCATTGGCGCCATGGTCGTGTTTCGCCTCGCAGCGCTGGGAATCGCCGCCGCCGCAGCCCGAATACGGCATGTCCGACGCCCCGCGATGCGCCTAGCGCTCGCGGGGCTCTGCCGGCCCGGCGCAGCAACGGGCTCGGTTGTTCTGTCACTCGGACTCGGGCTGTCGATGCTGGTCACGGTCGCGACAATCGAGGGAAACCTATCTCGGCAAATCTCCGAGGAGCTACCCCGGGATGCACCGGCCTTCTTCTTCGTCGATATCCAGCCGCAGCAGATCGAACCGTTTCTGGATATCGTCGCCGAGGTACCGGGGGTCGAACGCAGCGAGCAGATGCCCATGCTGCGCGGCCGGATCACCGCCATCAACGACGTACCCGCTGCCGAGGCGGACATTGCGCCCGATGCCCACTGGGTCCTGCGCGGCGACCGGGGCATAACCTGGGCGGCCGAAGCACCCGCCCACAATCCGGTCATCGCGGGAGAATGGTGGGAGGCGGATTATCGTGGCGAGATGCTGGTCAGTCTCGATGCGCAGGTGGCCGACGGGCTCGGCCTCACCATCGGCGACACGATCACCGTCAACATACTCGGCCGACCCTTCACCGCCACCATCGCCAACACCCGGCAGATCGACTGGCAGAGCCTCGCGATCAATTTCGTCTTGGTGTTCTCGCCCGGCATTCTCGAATCCGCACCACGCATGCACATCTCTATCGTCCATGCCGATCCGGATGCCGAGGACCTGCTGGAACGCAGGGTCACCGACCGCTTCGCCAACATCACCTCGGTGCGCGTGCGCGCCGCCATCAAGACCGTGGCGGCGCTGATCGACAATGTCGGCTACGCGGTCAGCCTGACAACAGTCATCACCCTTATTTCGGGCACGCTGGTGCTGGCCAGCGCCATCGCCGCCGGACGCCGACGCCGTATCCATGACTCCATTGTCCTCAAGGTGTTCGGCGCAACCCGGGGCGACATCGTCGCGGCCTACATACTCGAATACGGCCTGCTCGGACTGGTCACGGCAGTCATCGCAGCCATCACCGGAAGCGTGACCGGCTGGGCGGTCGTAACCTGGCTGCTTCGGATCAACTGGACGCCGGAGCCGCTTGCCGTCATCGTCACTACGCTGATTGGCACGGCGATCACCATGGGCGCCGGGCTGGTCGGCACCTGGCGCACCATGGGACAGTCTACGGCGCCCTGGCTGCGCAACGAGTAATGCAACCATCGGATGACAGGATCAGGCGTGAACAACGACAGGAAAAAAACCGGACCAACACCAGCCACCCCGCCCGAGGCACCGTTTCAGGACGGGCCGAACCCCACCCTGCATCCGCCCAGGGTGCACACCATGCGCATGGGCCATCTGCCACTGACCATCTTCGCCACGATCGCGATCTCGGCCCTATTTGCGCTCGCCTTTGACCTCGGTTCAGCGCCGGCGGTCGCCGGCACGAGCCTGCTCGTGCTCTTGATCCTCTTCGCCGGCATCACGCCGCGTATGTCGGGTACGCCGGTCACCGCAGGCACCCGCTTCACCGTCGCCCGAGTGGCGCTGACCTGCCTGCTTGGCGGGCTAGCGGTCATCCCTGCGGCCAGCCCGCCCGAACCGCTTCTCTGGTCGATCGCCCTGATGGGCCTCGCTGCCGCCGGCCTCGGGGCCGTCGATGGCTGGCTCGCGCGGATCACTTACTCAGCCAGTGGTTTCAGCGAGCGGCTCGGTGCACTCGCCGGTGCGCTTCTGGCGGTGGCGCTCGCCCTACTCGTCTGGCGCCTAGGCCTGTGTGGGATTTGGGTCATGGCGGCGGGCGCATTCGCCTTCGCAGACGCGGCCGTGCAGGCAGGGCGCCGAATCCAGCGCAGCGATGCTTGGCAGGTCGGAGCCGATTTTCTCATCCGAGCAGCGCTCGCTGTCGCGATTATCCCGGCCACGCCACCGCTGGCCGTCACGGGGCTGACCGTGCTAGCAACCGCTTCTGCGATCGGCCTGATGGGCCATACGCTGCGGCACGGAGCGGATTTGGATGCCGTGTAATCTATTAAAATCAGTGGTTTACAGTGAATTCCGTCTGGTAGAATCCAGCACTCCGACGGTTGAATTACGCCACCGGACGCCCCATATTGAGGGTAGAATTTTTTTTCGCATGACAGGGAACCCTTGGGAGGGCCACGAAAAAATGGCGAACCAATTCGAACGCGGCACGGTCATTCAGGGCCGCGCCAAGGCTGCGGAGCAGATCGACGAGGGCCTACGGTCCTACATGCTGCGTGTCTATAACTACATGACGACGGGCCTCGCGCTGACAGGTATCATTGCCTATCTGGTCGCAAACACCCCGGCGATACTCAATCTCTTCTACTCGGTCGGCCCTCAGGGTCAGGTCGCCTCGACGCCTCTGGCGTGGATCGCGATGTTGTCGCCGCTGGCCTTCATTCTTGTCCTGTCCTTCGGCATCCAGCGAATGAGCGCCTCGACCGCGCAGTTCCTCTTCTGGTTGTTCGCCGGCGTGATGGGCCTCTCGCTCAGCCACATCTTCCTGCAGTTCACGGGTGCAAGCATCGCGCGGGTGTTCTTCATCACGGCGGCGACGTTCGCGGCAATGAGCCTCTTCGGCTACACCACGAAGCGTGACCTGTCAGGTCTCGGTACGTTCCTCTTTATGGGCCTGATCGGAATTATCATCGCAAGCGTGGTGAATATCTTCATCGGTTCAACGATGATGCAGTTCGTTATCTCCGTGCTCGGCGTGATCGTGTTCGTCGGCCTCACCGCCTATGACACCCAGAAGATCAAGGAGATGTACAGCGAGCTCGACGGCTCTGAGGTGGCCGGCAAGAAGGCCATCATGGGGGCGCTTCGGCTCTATCTCGACTTCATCAATCTGTTCATCATGCTGCTCCATCTGTTCGGTCAGCGTGACTAGCGCGGGGTTGCATACGTAACGGCAAACGCCCGGGCCCGCGCCCGGGCGTTTCCATTTTGGCCCCGGCGGGTCAGAATTAAAAAAACACCGAACCGGAAACAGGAACACAATATGGCCAGCCTGAAAGACAAGGTGATCGTCCTGACAGGCGCCAGCCGCGGCATCGGCGCGGCGACGGCGCGTGAACTCGCGGGCGACGGAGCGCATCTGGTGCTGTGCGCACGCAGCGCAGACGCCTGCGCCGAGACAAAGGCCGCGGCCGAGGCGCTGGGTGCCAGCGCGGAGACTCATGGCTTCGAGGTCGCAGACTACGGCGCCGCCAAATCCTTCGCCGACGGTGTTATCGCCGAACATGGCCGGATCGACGTGCTGATCAACAACGCGGGCACCGGCCTGATGGGTTCGGTCGCCGACGTTTCCCCGGCTACCTATCTCGAGGTTCTCAAGGTCAATGTCATGGGCCCCTACAACCTAATCTCAGCCGTGCTTCCGTCGATGACCGCGCGCGACGAGGGCACTATCGTCAATATAACCAGCGCCCGCGCCTTCATCCCCGATCGCTTCTACGCCGCCTACTGCTCGTCCAAGGCGGCGCTGCTGTCGATGACTCAGTGCCTGCATTACGACCTCGAGGACAGCAACGTGAAGATCTTCGCCCTGTCCCCCGGCTTCACTCAAACGGACATGGTCAACGATATCTACGCCAATCCGGTGTTCCGGGCCGCTGCTCTCACCCCCGAACAGGGCCAACCGCCCGAACGGCCAGCTAGGGTACTCGCCTGGCTCGCGCGTGAGGCACCGGCCGATCTGGCGGGCGTGCACAACCAGGTACAGTTCAACGACCTGACCAGACGCGCCGGCATCGAGAGCGTCTGACGGACGTCCGATAACCAACACGCTGATATTCACCGAGTTGCTCGACCATCTCCCGGCTAGTCCGCCGTCGAGCTAACGCACAGGGCACGCGAGCTGATGGGCGCGGCCACGCAATCCGCAAGTGATGCCCAAACCGCGTCGATCACCGTCGACAATTCAGCGATCAGCACAAGGGCGCCGCATCGGCGGCGGCACTCACATCGGCTACCCATGTGAAACTCAGCGCCGAGGCGATCGGCAGTACAGGCTTCACGGTCGCCTAGGCACACAGCCCATCATCCGTAGACCGGGTCGGTCGGCGATATGATCGTGCCCACCCGCGGCTTCACTTGACGCGGCTTGCGGTAGATCGCCGAACAGCGCAGCACGGGCTCACCGTCCGCCAGTACGGTTCCTTCGACGAAATTCATGTTGCGAGTGCTCTTAGCCAGCCGCGCATCGCACTCGACCCACTGGCCCGGGCATATCGGAGCCAGAAAGTCTGCCTCGAGGTGAATGGTAGGAGTAAGCCCTACCAAGCCAAGTGCATACATCGCAGACTGGGCCATGGCGACGTCGACAAAGCTCGTCATCCAGCCCCCATGGACAACGTCACGCGGATTGAGGTGGCGATGGTCGGCGCGAAACCCGAATACCGCCTTCGCCTTACCGCACTTCACGAACAAGGGTCCGTTCCGCGTGGTAAACGGGCTGGTGAATTGGAAGGCCTCGAACCCGCGCGGGACCTTGATCGCCTGCTCCAGCCGATACTCCACATGTTCCAACCGGTCGGCGCCCCAGAAAGTCTCGCCGTCGAGGACCATGAAGGGAGCACCGAACATCCCGTCCTTGAGAGCACGCCGATAGGCATTGCGTAGATCTTTCCGTGCCCGTTCGTCGTCCGCCGCCGCTTTGATCTCCTTGATGGCGAGCGGCACGCCACGCGCCTTGCAGGCGCGTGCCAGTTGCTGCGCGGTGCGCACCTCCTTGCCGGTACCGAAATACCGGTAATCGACCGCGCGGGCAAAGTCCTTGGCGAGTGCTGGATCCTTTCGGTTCAGGCGCCAGAAGACTAGCCTGTGCAGCGTCGCCCCGTAAGGCGGCACCTCGGGCGGAAAAGAGACCGGCAGGCCATTTATCTCGCACAGGCGCGGGAAATCCCTCGAGTTGTGGGCAAACTTCGCAGGCTGATCACGCGGCGACGTTACCCCATGATGGGCTAGGATCTCGGGCAACGGCACGCAGTGCCACTCGACCTCTCGCCCCCAGCGGGCGCCGAGCGTGTCGACGCGGTTCATCGCGACATAGGAATAGGCGGATACGAAATCGAAATAGAACTTGATAGGAGCTGGCATTCTATCCTCTACGCGATGACGGGCTACAAGCGGGAATCAGCCCCCACCCCGCCGTCTTTTGAATCTCACTCAATAATATAGTCGAAAATCTTCAACTCAGTCGCGGTCACCCAGGCCGCAGGCGCGCAACGCACACTTAGTAAATGCAAAAACCCGGTCCAGACACCGAGACGGCGACCACCGCGCGGACCATAGAATTCATGATCGCCGACGCAACAGAAAGGCCTTCAGGCGGATCGACCTTATCGCAGTAAAACACCTGCGGCTCCTCGAACGCGGCCAGATGGATAGTCTCGCCCACATCCCATGCAGGCCGGCGAATGAAGGGTTCCGCGTGACGGGTGAGCGTCTCAAGCTGACTCTGACGTCGGCCTAGCGCGAAGGTGCTTTGGGCCTTGTCCTTAACGATCTAGCCCATTCGCGTCAGCCCCGCCAGTAGGCGATACGCGGTCTCGCGGTTGAGACCTGTCTGCCGAGCGATCGCAGCGAAAGTAATGGGATTCTCCGTCCCATCGTCACATTAGAGGATCGCGACTCTACTCTTCGCCGACCGGTTCTGGTAACGCGTTTCGGTCATCCCGGCGGCGATCTTTAGTCGCCACGCACGCCGTCCAGTAGTGGCTCACGCCTCACAAGCCACCAGCCATACGGCTCAGGCCAGTCAGCAAATTCCGGATCGACACCCAGCTCATGGGCGATATGGTGCGGCCAGTTGGGGTTATAGAGGGCTTCCCGGCCGACAGCGACGAGATCGGCCGCACCGGACGCAACTAGGTCTTCAGCGACATCCGCGTCGAGTACCAGCCCGACCACCATGGTGAAAATGCCCGTCGCGTCGCGTATGCGCGATCCATAAGGTGCTCGGAACCCCTGTTCGCGCGGGCCGAGTCCCGCGGCCGCTAGCCTGTCAATACCGCCGGACGAGCAGTCGATCACATCGACGCCTCGGGCCTTGAGCTCACCGGAAAGCGCGACCGAGTCTTCTAGGCTCCATCCCTCGTCCGCGCCATCCACGTCGACCGCGGAGATGCGTACAAACAGAGGCTTGTCCTCGGGCCAGACTGCACGCACCTGCTCCGCCGTCTCGAGGGTGAAGCGCATACGGCCTGCCAGATCCCCGCCATAGGCATCGTTGCGATGATTGGATAAGGGCGAGAGAAACGAATGGGCTAGGTATCCATGGGCCGAATGAATCTCGAGAACCTCGAACCCCGCATCCACGGCATGCCCGGCGGCAGCCGCGAACTTCGCCTGAATCGACGCGATCTCCGGCACCGACAATTCCGTCGGCATCAACCAGCCCTGCTTCACCGGCTCGGCGCTGGCCGCAACGATGTCCCATACGTCCTCGCCGCGCGCCCGATCAGTATCGTCAAGCGGACCATTGCCGTGCCAAGGCCGCTGCATGCTTGCCTTGCGGCCGGCGTGGGCAATCTGGATCGCCGGCATCGCACCACTGCGGCGGATGAAGTCTGTGACGGGCTTCAGGGCCTGCGCGTGATCCGCCGACCAGATTCCCAGATCGCCATGGGTGATCCTGCCGCGTGGTTCCACGGCTGAGGCCTCGGTGAAAACGGCCGCGGCTCCCCCCTGGGCGAACTTACCCAGATGCACAAGATGCCAGTCATTGGCCAAGCCATCCGTGGCCGAGTAGGTGCACATTGGAGAGACCACGGTCCGGTTGCGAAACTCCACACCACGAATTGTCAGGGGCGAGAACAGAGCAGATATGGACATGAGTCCTCCTCGGGGGTTCGAAAACGGCAAACGGATGCGACTTATTCTTTACCGTTACCGAGAGCCTTAAGCAGCCGCAACAGGGTTGCGTCTCGTTCCGCGGTCAGCTCGCTGATCGAGCGTCCCTGGGTCTCGGCATCTACGCCGTCGATGATCTTCTGTTTCACCGCATCGGTGAGCTCAGGGGCGCCCAGCGCCTCCCATCGGCGCTCCTGACTTGGCCCCAGGACCTCGAAATAACGCCGGATGCCGCCATCACCGCCCCCTAAGTGATAGGTCATGTGCGGGCCCATGAATGCCCAGCGCAGGCCGGGGCCACCGCTCACCGCCTTATCGATATCCTCGACCGTCGCATAGCCCTCGGCCACTAGGTAAACCGCCTCGCGGTAGAGCGCCGCCTGCAGCCGGTTGACGAGATGGCCGGGAATTTCTGCGCGCAGCCGAATCGGGGTCTTCCCGATCGCATCGTAGAATACCATCGCCCGGTCGACGGCCCAGCCGTCCGTCTGCTTGCCGCCGCCGACCTCGACCACCGGCATCAGGTGCGGTGGGTTGAACGGATGACCAAGCACAATCCGGCCGGGATGCACCGCCAGATGCTGAAACTCCGAGACCGGCAACGCGGTCGAGCTGGATGAGATCACCACATCGTCGGGAATATCCCGGTCAATCTCGGCCATCAGCCGCGCTTTAAGTTCCGGGTCCTCAGGTCCGCTCTCTTGCACGAACTCGACGCCATCAAGCGCCTCACCAACCCGGTCGAAGCAGGCCAGCTTGTCGAGCGACGCCCCCTCGGCGAGGCCCAGCTGCTCCATGATCGGCCAGGCCCGTGCAACGAAGGAAGTCACGTTCTCGGCGTAGCCGTAGAGGGGATCCCAACATCGCACGCTCAGACCGTGTGCCAGAAAATATGCGGCCCAAGAGGAGCCAATGGTGCCGGCACCAATGATGCCAACGGTCGTAATCCTAGCTTCACTCATATTTCTCTCTGACCCCATAGATCCGCGAACGGTGCCGCGCTGGTACAGGTCTGATTTGAATGCGTTTCCGTGACTGATACTATGGCGCAACAACGCATACTTCAGGTGACTAAATTCATGACTACCTATGTCACGGCCGCACTGGCCATTACTTACTCGTCCTAGATCGTAGCCTATCGCCCGCCGGTACACGCACTTTTGGAGAAGGATGGCCGGCGCTCTACCTCGCCCAAAAGCGGGACGTGATCTCGATGAAGGGCGAGGCAGCAGCACTCTCCGTCACGGCTCTGCTGGAATTCCCCGATAAAGCGGCGGTGCATGCCTTCTATGCCGACGCGGAATATGCGCCTTGGTTAGAATCCCGCAACGCGGGCGCAAACGGTCAGGTACTCATCCTCGACGCGCGCCAGCGCGGGTCAGCTGTCGACGGGGGTTCCCGCAATCCCGCTGCGCAGGTCCTTGCAGGTGAAGAAGTGGCAGTCCTCGTCCGGCGAAATCGTGACTGAATGTATGATATCGGCCGGGATGTAGATGAGTTGCCCGGGACCAACATCGGATTCCTGTCCGTCCACCGTCGCGTGCAAACGGCCCTGTAGGATGTAGATCCACTGTTCGTTCGGATGCGTATGAGGTGCGGATGTCTGACCCGCCGGCAGAGTCATGATGCCAACCTGAGTCAGCTCGCCTTCGACCACCGGGCCGAACGTCTCCGCGTAACCCGGCCCGGCCGCCAAGCCCTCAAGTTTCGCCACATCGAACACATAATCTCCGTTGCCCGCCTTGTAGGCGCCGTCGGTCTTGGTATCGGCACTCGCCATTCTATTACCCCCGGTATTCGTAATTTCGCCAATATATTAGCAAGCACGAGCGACGGTGCGAAAGCATCATGGGGGCGCCCGATCGCGCAGATGACTCAAAATTGTGCCGAAACACGCGGCAAATGGACGCCGTCGCCATCGGCAGCGGCCCCATCCGGGAGCCTTCTGCCGCGCGGCCGAACCGCAATTTGGCTCCTGTCCGAGCGCTAGCCTGCACGGTTCCAGAGCGGATCCTGTTTTCTTTCTCCGGTCGTGCCCCCGGTCCATGCTATGACGCTGGTATGAACCGCGCAGCACTCCTCATCATTGCCGCCCTGACCGGGCTGGGCGCCGCCTACATGATCTATCTCAGCGTGACTGCTGATGCCGGCGTGACCGCATGGCGCGCCGCACGGGCGACCGCCGCCGTCCTGGTCATCGGGGCCGCACTGGTTACCTGGCGGGAACTAATCCGTCCGAGCGACAAGCAGGCGCATGTTCTGAAACGGGCCTCCCTAGTGGCACTAATCGTCGGCATAATCGGGCTGGGGACTAACGCATTTGTCGGCGGCACAACTAAACTGCCCGACGGGCCGATCTTCGTCCTGTCGCTGCTGCTAATACTGCAGGCCTTTATGACCATTGGCCACGCCTCCCGATCAGCCTGAGCTGCCTCCTTGTTCGACGGCGCAGCGCAGTCGCGCATAAACGGTAATCTCCGCGGTATCTTCTGGATGGCGGTGACAGGCATCCTATTCGTCGCCGTCACCGCGATCGTGCGCCATCTGGGGACGGACATGAACGCCGTCCAGGCGGCCTTCATCCGTTATGTGTTTGGGCTCATCCTGCTGGTACCTATCCTGTTTCGGATCGGCAATTTTGCACGCGAGCGCAAGATCATGGGACTGCATGCCGCGCGCGGCGTGATCCATGGGATCGGGGTCATGCTCTGGTTCTTCGCGATGGCCAAGATACCGATCGCCGAGGTCACAGCGCTCGGTTTCACTGCGCCGATCTTCACCACGCTGGGCGCAGCCTTTTTTCTTGGCGAGAAACTGCATCTTCACCGAGTCGGCGCCGTTCTGATCGGGTTCGGCGGTGCGTTGATCGTTCTGCAACCCGGGTTCCAGGCGATCAATATCGGCTCCATCGCCCAGCTTACGGCAGCGCCGCTCTTTGCCTGTTCTTTCCTGATCGCCAAGCGCCTGACTCGGACGGAGTCGAGCCCCGCAATCGTCGCCTACCTGTCGATCTTCGTGACTCTCACCTTGCTGCTGCCAGCGCTAATGGTCTGGCGCACACCCACACTGATCGAGCTCGGTTGGCTGTTCGCCATCGCGGCCTGTGCGACGGCCGGCCATGTCACGCTGACGCAGGCCCTCAAGTCCGCCGACATTACGGTGACCCAGCCGATCCAGTTTTTGCAACTCGTCTGGGCGACACTTCTGGGCCTCACCTTGTTCGGCGAGCAACCGGAGATATGGACCTGGGTCGGAGGCGGTATAATTGTCGCCAGTGCGACCTATATCGCGCGTCGCGAAACGCGGACGCGCCGAGCCGCAGAGGTGCGCCGATAAAACGCGCTCGCCGAAAAACACCGGGGCAGCTGTGAGCCCCAGCATCGCCAAGCCGCTCAGTCCGGTCGCAGACGAAACCGTAGCCAAAATCAGCCATCCGGAAACCGGCTGCTCCTCGCTCTAAGTCTTGTCATCCAACGGTCTTGTTTCGAAACTGCAAATATACGAGCAGCAAACCGAAATGCGGTTCGGCTCGGTTTTGCAACATTGCATGATAGTGCATTGTTCCAATCGACCTGTGAGGTCCCCTTAGGTTTTTATTTCAACATGGCGTTCTTCAATTCTGCCTTCGCAACCAGCTTCCTAGTCAGCCGAATCATCTTCCGGCTGACCAAGACATGGGAAGGCACGCTCACACGACGGATCGCAAATATGGCAATTCAGGTCATGGAGAACCGCGTCCTGACGGGCGCCGTCCTTGAGATCGACGGGGGTGCCAAAATCCTGATGAAGAACCGGCACGGAAAAGGAGACATCTATGGGAACCGACAACACAGGCGCGGGCAACGCGGACATCGACATCGGCAGCTTCTGGAAGGCGATCAGCCAGCGCGCGGTCGGTGCGACCGTCGTCACCGCGCGCAGCAGCGCCGGACCGGCGGGTTTCCTCGGCCTATCTGCGACCCATGTATGCGCCAACCCGCCGACGATGCTCGTCTCGATCGACACGCGAACCTCGGCCCTCGGGGCGATCCGGGAGTCCGGACACTTCGCAATCAACTACCTGCCCAAGGGGGCGGAGAATGTTGTGGACCTGTTCGGGGGCAAGACCGACGTGAAGGGCGCTGACCGTTTCGAGGTCGGCCGGTGGGGCATGCTGGCGACCGGAGCGCCTGTGTATCAAGATGCCGTGGGGGTGATGGACTGCCGGATCGAGGAGACCCTCGAGCGCCACGGCACGATCATTGCGCTCGGCACGGTCGTTGCGATCGGCGGGGACGCGGACGCTGCGCCGCTCGTATATTTCCGCAGCGGGTACCTGAGCTGACACTTGCGGCCGGGCGGGTCTGCTACCCGCCCGCGCCGCGCCTACTGAGCGGCTTCGCTTGGCTGCTTGAAGAACTGGTTATCCGGGCGCGGGAGGCCGAGATTCTCACGCAGGGTCTTGCCCGCATACTCGCGCCGGAGGACGCCGCGCCGCTGGAGTTCCGGCACCACCCGGTCGACGAACAAATCGAGACCCTCCGGCAGGAACGGGAACATTATGGTGAATCCGTCGCTCGCCCTTCCGTCGAGCCATGCCTCCATCTCATCGGCGACAGTCTCAGCGGTGCCTACCATGGCGAGCCCGGAATACCCACCCATACGCTGCGCTAGCTGCCGCACGCTCAGCCCCTCCTGCTCCGCCATGCGGATTGCCCGTTCGCGCCCGCTCTTTGATGCGTTGCTTTCGGGGATCTCTTTCGACAGCGGCTCATCGAGATCGAACCTAGAAGCGTCAGTGCCAAGCTGGACCGAGAGTGACGCAATCGCGCTGTCGATATGCACTTTCGAGTCGAGGACCGCACGTTTCTTGCGCGCCTCTTCGACGCTGTCGCCGATAACTACCAAACAGGCAGGCAGGATCTTTAGATGGTCGCGATTCCGCCCGAGCTTGGTCATCCGGTCTTTCACATCGGCATAGAATTCACGAACGTCCTCGATGGTGCGCTGGGCCGCGAAGATCACCTCGGCGGTCTCGGCCGCCAGCTGGCGCCCCGCCTCGGAGCCACCCGCCTGGACAATCAGCGGCCAGCCCTGAACCGGTCGCGCCACATGCAGGGGGCCGCGCACCGAGAAGAACTCGCCCTTGTGATCTAGGGTGTGGAGCTTCTCGGGATCGAAGAAGACACCCGATTCCACATTGCGGACGAAGGCGTCGTCTGCCCAGCTATCCCAGAGGCCGGTGACCACGTCGTAAAACTCACGCGCCCTGCGGTAGCGCTCAGCATGATCGAGATGCTCCTCGAGGCCGAAATTCTTCGCCGCATCCGGATTCGACGTGGTGACGATGTTCCAGCCCGCGCGCCCGCCGCTAATGTGGTCGAGCGAGGCGAACCGGCGGGCGACGTGGAACGGTTCGTCGAAGGAGGTCGAGCCCGTCGCGATCAGGCCGAGATTCTCAGTCGCCATCGACAACGCCGACAGCAGCGTGAAGGGTTCGAACGAAGTTGCCGTCGCGCTGCGCTTGAGCGCATCCATGGGCATGTTGAGCATCGCCAGATGGTCAGCCATAAAGAAGGCCTCAAAGCGCGCTTCCTCAAGTCGCTGGGCGAGCTTCACGATCGCGCGGAAGTTGAAGTTCGCGTCGGGCATCCCGCCCGGGTAACGCCAAGCGCCCGTGTGGATGCTGATCGGACGCATGAACGCCATGAGATGCATTCGGTCGCTGTCCGTCATGACTGGTTCGTTCCTGTCCGCTGCCCGGAAGTCCTCAAAATAGTCCCCCGCCCAGAGAGGTCAAAAAGACATTACAGCGCACCAAAGTCCGGCGGCGGGATGCGGCGTCTCGATGCCGCTTCATAGGCCGATGCGACCCTGAGCAAGACGTCTTCCATGCCAGGCTCAGCGCGGAAGACCAGCGAGAACGGCAGGCCCGGCTCCGGCAGCTCGGTCGCCACGTCGGAATGGTGGCTTTCGAAGCGGGTGCCATCTTCCGATAGCTTGAACACTGGGTCATAGACCGTCGTCACGAAGCCGGCCGGAATCAGGATCTCTGTGAGGCCGGCGTTCGGTCCGTAAAGCGACTCCAAGGCAAGATTATGCGGCCCGCCCTCGGGCTGGTGTGCGCCGCCGATGACGCCGGGCGCCCAAGGGGTATGCAAGCGCACAAGGCAATCGAGCTTATTCTCGAGGATCACCATCATGTCGATCCGCCGCAACAATTCGCGCAGCATGATTCTCTCGTCAACGCCTTGGCGCTCGCCCAACGTGTTGCGCGGGTCCTCCGTCTCCTCCCAGTTCTTGAAGCCCGCCCGGTGATCATCGCCCCAGAATTTCGAGCGTTCGTTCAGGTCCGACCAGGTGGCCAGCGTCTCCTCGAAGCCCATTGCCGCCCAGTCGGTGCTACGACGCAGCAGGTACTGGGCAATGTGGAATTGGAAGGTATGAGCTAGAGCCTGCGGCTGGATATTCCGGATGTCGAACGCCGCCGGCGGCTCAATCTGGCCCTCCGACAGGCCGACGAAATACTCCATAGGCGTCATGTTACCCGACCCGAATGTCTTGCCCGGCGCGAATTCGGTCGGGACGATGGCATCCGCAAACTCGGGATAAAGCGGTGTGCCGTCAGGTTTTAGGCGGAACATCAGGTTCGGCATGAAGATGCCGACCATGCGGCAGAGCGCGGTGCGGAAGTCGACCGTCATCGCCTCACAGTCGGGGTCGGGCGTCCACAACGGGTGCGTAGACTCGACGAGTGTCGCTCCCAGCTTTTCGGCCAGCACCGCCTTGAGCTCCGCCGCCGCCGCGGCAGTGATTGGTCCCTCGGACACCGAGCCCGGCACGGTAATCATGGATTCGCGGATCACGCCGATGCGCATACCCGCGAGCGATCCCGGCGCGGCCTCGGCTATATGCTTGGCATACCCGTCAAGCACACCGGATCGCGGAACCGCCGTCCACGGGTCGCGCGGATCGTAATACCCCTCCTCCGAATCTTTCAGCGCGTCGAGCACCTTGGCAGAATCCTCAACCCGGCGGCAAAGGACGCCCGTGCGATCACACTGGATGTCGGCGCCGATCGCATTGCCGTGGAACGAGATCATCGCCTTGTGCGGCAGGATCAGCGCCACCGAATTGTGATTTGCCGGACCGCGGGTCGAGGCGCGGGTCTCCTCGCCGAGGCTCGCCATCACCAGATTTGCCGATACCGAGACACCGGAACCGGACGACGAACCGAGTGAGGCCGCGCGGCTAGTATCGTAGGGGTTGGCCGGATTTCCGGCCCAGGTCGAGCGCTGATACCCCAATGTCGAGGGCAAAACCCGGTCCGGCTTGTGCGCGCCGCCCGGATCACCGGCCCGGCCATTGTATTCAGTGAGTACCGCCTTGGCGAAGATGATCGCGCCCTTCTTGCGAAGCTGGTCCACGAGCGTGTGATCGCGCGCCGGGAAGTCGATGTCGTAGGCGGCGTCCGCGCCACCGGTCGAGCGCATGTCCTTCGTGTCGAACGGATCCTTAAACGAGAAAACGACGCCATACATGGGCATCGCTTCCAGATCGGGATCGTTTCCATACTCGGCATCGAGCTCAGCGGCCCGCTCAAGCGCATCGGGCAGCTGGCGAAACATTTCACATACCGGCGGCGCACCCGGCGGTAGCGGTCCTGCCGACGGGTTCCTGTCGAAGTCGCCCTTGCAGGTGACCGAGCGCTCCCCGCGGATATTGAGGGTCTGAAGTGCATTCAGCTGGCCGCCTTTGGGAATACCGCGCAGCATGCCAAACTGCTGCGGCACGTCCGGATCCGATGCCGTCGCCTCCATTCGCCCAAACTCAAGCGGCAGACCGCTGTACTTGTCCAAATCCGGTAGTACGTCCGACGCCTTGACCGTATCCGTTGGGAAGGTGATCGGCGCGCCGGCGCGCACTACCCCATCGCTAGCAGGCACGGGCATCCCGTCCTCGGTGACGAGCATGCTCGCGGCCCCGTTATAGGCCCGCGCGCGATCGATGTACTGCTGCACCACCTCGACCAATGTGGCGCGGCCCTCGCAAATGGCCGCGTGCAGATCGTCGATCGTGGCCTCCACGACGTCGAACGACACTCCAATTCTTTCAGTGTTTTTGGCCATAAAATCCCCCAAACACGATTTTCCCGATAGTGGAATGATCGGAGTCAAAAATCCAGTAACCGCGGATGCCACATGCGCTTTTATGACGAATTTGCGCGCACTGTTATTCCCAACCGGACAAGCTATGGCGTAATGTAAGATTCGCCGGCAGCAGCACCATACATTAGTCTTCTCGCCGATCGCCATCCAGCTGGGCTTCGACCCGATCGCCTTCGCCATCATCGCCATCGAGGCGGGGCTGCTGATGCCGCCCTTCGGGCTTCTGGTCTATACGGTTAAATCGGCGATCCAGGATATCGATCCGACCATGAACGTCATGAACATTTTCAAGAGCTCGATTCCCTACTGGATCATCATGCTCATCGCCATAGCGCTCATCTTCCGCCTCCCGGAGATCGCGACGGTGTTGCCCAACGCGCTATTCCCTTAGCATCGCGGGCAATCTAGCCTTCATGAAGATGCCGTCGGGGGCTCCCGGCGGCTTTTTCATCTCACGGAGGCAGAACATGACGGAACCGGCAAGACTGGCGCTTCACCAGGGGACGACGGAGGGGGAATGGGGCTTCGTCGAATCCGTAGAGGGTTATGCACGGCACGGCATCCCGGCGCTGACCGTGCGCCGCTCCCTGGTCGAGGAGTACGGGGTCGCGCGGCACCGAGGAAATCTTCGGGGACGGCGCCTAGCGCACGAAAAAAGCCGCCGGTGGACCCGGCGGCTTTTCGCACTCGGCTTCGGCGAGATTTGCGCCGCGCGCTAGCTCCAGTTGTCCTGGGGGTTGGCGCGGGCGAAGTTATTGACATCGATCTTCAGCAGGCTGGCGGACGTCAGGCCGCACATAGCCTCCTTGTCGGCCGCCGAGTAGCTGTCGTCGAGCCCCATGATGTGCTCTGTCGGATCGTAGTCGGCCATGTCAAAGGGGTAGTCCGTGCCGAGCACGATCCGGTCGGTACCATACTGCTTGGCTAGATAATCGAGCTGATGCGTCGAGAACACCGTCGTATCGAAATACATGTTCTTGAGATAGCTCGTCGGCGGCTGGTCGATGTTCAGGCAGCAATCCTCGCGCTGGCCCCAGGCATGATCCATGCGTGCGGAGTAGGCCGCGACGAAGGCGCCGCCATGGACGGCGACGATCTTGAGGCCCGGATAGCGGGCCAGCACACCGTCGAAGATCAGATAGTGGATCGCGACCGTCGTATCGAGCGGGTTTCCGATGATGTTGGTCAGGTAATGGGCGCCGAAACGCTCGCTGGCGAAGGAGGTCGGGTGCAGCAGGATCGGGATGTCCAGCTCCTCGCACTTGGCCCAAAAGGGCTCGAGGCGTTCGGCAGATAGCTCGTCCTGGCCGATCTGGGCGCCGATCTGGATGCCCTTGAAGCCGAGCTCGTTGATAATCCGGTCCAGCTCCTTGAGTGCCATGTCGGTGTTCTGGAGCGGTACGGTGCCGAGGCCGACCAGGCGATCCGACGCTTCGGAGACGGCGCGGGCGATGTTGTCGTTCACCTTCTGAGCCGTCTCCTGGCCGAGCGCCTCGGGCGCGTCGTAATGCATCTGCGGCGGCTGCGGCGAGATCGCCATCACGTCCACGCACATCTTGTCCATATCGGCCAAGCGCTTGGTCACGCCGACCAGCTCTTCACGCCGGTCCTCGTTCTGCTTCTTGTTCAGCTCGCGGGTGAGCGGGCTCGCATACTTGACCGCGTCGAGCGACATGGCTGGGACATGCTTGCGCACCTCCTCATCGATCCCCTCAGTCATGATGTGGCCGTGGATATCGATGATCAGCGTGTCGGGACGCTTATAATGATCAGGATGCTCGCGGCCCCGGCTGGAACCATAGGGATCGATGTTCTCAAGATTGCCGGTCATCACAGCGCCTCCGATTTTACTTTTGTGGAATTCCGAAAGGGGGTGTCTCAAACGGCCTGAGCCGCGTCAAGCGCTAGATTTCGTCGTCGGAGAAGTTCCGGGTGCACGCCTATGCGGCGGCACAGACCTCGCACAGGCCGCGCAGCTCGATAACAGTGCTGTGTGGCTCGAACCCCTCGGCCTTCGCCCAACCGCGCAGTCGCTCGGCGACATCCTGCTCGGCGAATTCAGCCACGCTGTCGCAGTTCTCGCAGATCGCAAAAGCCACGGCACCATGGGGATCGCCGCCCGCCGCACCCGAGGGATGATTGCAAGCCACGAAGGCGTTAACGCTTTCCAGCCGGTGCACCAGGCCGAATGCGACCAGCTTGTCCAGCGCGCGGTAGACCTGCAGCGGCGCTCGCAGACCCTGATCGCGGAGCTGGTCGAGGATAGTGTATGCGCTGAGCGGTACCTCGGCCCCCTCGAGCACATCAAAAACCAAGGATTGGTTTCGTGTGAGGTCGTGCGGCGTAGTGTCGGTGCTCATGGCGTCAGTTCTCATGCGAATGCGGACGAGGACGAAGTATGCCCGCGACCGGCAGCAGCGCCAACAAAAACAGGATCAGCGCTGCGACGACGATCGTGGGGCCGGATGGGGTGTCCCACTCAAGCGACGCGAAGAGGCCGGCAATGACAGAGACAACTCCTATCACCACAGCGATCAGTGCCATGGCCTCGGGGCCGCGCGCCATGCGTCGTGCGGTCGCGGCCGGAATGATCAATAGCGCCGTAATCAGCAGAACCCCAACAATCTTCATTGAAATGGCGATTACCGTCGCCATGAGCAGGATGAAGACCACGTTCGCACGATCCGGCCGCATCCCTTCTGCCTCGGCAACGTCGAAGCTCACGGTCGCGGCGAACAGTGCCCGCCAGATGAAAACAAGGACCAGCGTGACCGTAGCACCACCGACATAGATCACGACAAGATCGGTGACCGATACGGCCAGAATATCGCCGAAGAGAAAACTCAGTAGATCGACGCGGACCGTTGGCAAAAAAGCAAGAACCACGAGACCCAGCGCGAGGGATGCATGTGCGAGCAAACCAAGCAAGGAATCAGAGGAAAGGCTTGACCGTCGCTGCAAGCTCAACAGGGACAAGGCGATGATGGCCGAAACGACAAAGACCGCTACGGTAATATTTACCTGGACGATGAGCGCCAAGGCCACCCCGAGCAAGGCAGAGTGGGAGAGCGTGTCACCGAAATAGGCGAGCCGGCGCCAGACGATGAAGCAGCCGAGCGGGCCCGCTACGAGCGCAACGCCCACACCGGCAACGAGTGCGCGAATGAAAAAATCATCCAGCATGGCCATGTTCCGCCGATACATCCGAATCATGGTGCCCATCACCCGGATGGCAGTGATCTGTAATCGAGCCGTCGGCGTGCCGCACCTTGCCATTAGGCAAATGCCTATGGTCGTGGGCATGCTCATAGATGGCCAAAGCTCCCGCCGCCCGCGCCCCGAAGAGGGCAATATACTCCGGATCCTCGGCAACCATCCGTGGCGGCCCCTTGCAGCAGACATGCCCGTTCATGCAAACCACATTGTCGGTATCGCCCATGACGACATGAAGATCGTGCGAGATCATCAGGACACCGCAGTCGAGTGCCCTCCGGATATTGCTGATCAGTCCGTAGAGCGCGATCTCTCCGGAGTAGTCCACGCCCTGAACCGGTTCGTCGAGGACGAGGAGGTCCGGCTTACGTGCGATCGCGCGCGCTAAAAGCGCACGTTGAAACTCGCCCCCTGAAAGATGACGTACTTCTGCGGCGGCCAGATGACTAATCTCGACCATCTCTAGGGCTTCCTGTACCGCAAAATCCTCTACCCTGTTAGTCAGAGACATGAAGCGTCTCAAAGATAGCGGCAGTGTCCAGTCGATGGAAAGTTTCTGGGGAACATAGCCGACCCTCAGGCCGAACGCCCGGTTCGACACGCCCTCATCGGGAGCCAGCAGGCCTAAGGCGATCTTGGCCGTGGTCGACTTCCCGGCCCCGTTCGGGCCGATCAAGGTGACGGACTCGCCCCGGCTTACCGTCAGGTCTACGCCGCGCACCAACCAGCGGCCGCCGCGATAGAGGCCAACACCCTCAAGGGCCAGCAAGGATGATGTTTGATCGAGCATTACAGACTGAAGTTCATATCAAATTCTTGAACGCCGGTGATCGCATACGTTATACAGTGACGCAAGAGCGTTATGTTATAACATATTCCCATGACTCTATGCATGTGCTATGTTATTACATTTCAAAATCAGGAATTTATGCTTGGCCAAAGCGCTAACACACTCAAGGGCATGAGAAATGAAGATTAGCCGTGTTTTTTTGCTGGCCTGCTCGCTGGCGCTTCTGGGAACGAACGCATATGCCAATCCGCCGGCGGTCGTCGTATCGATCAAGCCCATCCATTCTCTGGTCGCCGGCGTCATGCAGGGTATCGGTACCCCGTCGCTTATTGTCCAAGGCGGAGGGTCCCCCCACGCCTTCACGCTGCGCCCATCGAATGCTCGCGCACTGCAAAATGCCGACGTAATCTTCTGGGTAGGCCCGAGCCTGGAAACGTTCCTCGACGGGCCCATCGATACACTTGGCGACAAGGCGCGCGTGGTTTCCCTCACGGAAGCGCACGGCCTGCAGCATATGGCGTTTCGCGAAGGAGGTCCGTTCGAGGCCCATGCGCACAATCATGAGGACGATCACGGCGACCACGCCAAAGACAAGCATGACGACCACAAGGACCATGCACACGGCAATCACGCCAAAGACAAGCATGACGACCACAAGGACCATGCACACGGCAATCACG
>MDTE01078098.1_pt1 | contig 69543 bp, 75 predicted proteins | sample 811231 | NCBI WGS metagenome assembly MDTE01 (sample SAMN05326651, study PRJNA326480) | marine metagenome | isolation source: seawater | place: Indian Ocean: Red Sea | collected 2010
ATGTTCTTACGCATATTGGTATTAGTTGGCTCTATTGCTGGTCTACTAACAACTATTGATAATACTGCTATGGCTAATGGTGGCGATTTCTCTTTCTCTGACCAATCAGGAATATGGATAGTCTTTTTAGTATTATTTATTACAAGCATTATCTCTATTAGTAAATACACATTGATATTAGTTGGCTCTATTGTTGGTCTACTAACAACTATTGATACTACTGCTATATCTAATGGTGGCGATTTCTCTTTCTCTGACCAATCAGGAATATGGGTATTCTTTTTAGTATTATTTATTACAAGCGTTATCTTTTTAACTTTAAAGAAGTTTCCCCCTTATGTTGTTCAAGAACACAATCTAAACCAAGAAAAGATTAGAAAGAATTTAAAAAAGATTAGAAAGAATTATTCAGAAAAGATTAATTGGAAAAAATAATTAGGAAACCAGAGGGTCGGGGGTTCGAGTCCTCCCGGGCGTGCCAACCTTTTTAGGTTTTAAATGAGCATTCCTAGATGTTTTAATTCATTCCTATTTATAAAATTGTCATAATTTTTAGTTTAAGTTAGGGTCGAGATAAATAAACGTAATACAGTGAGACCAATAAAAAATGAATATAATTGACGCCCATCATCATTTGTGGGACATAGATTTACATGACTACCCTTGGTTAATTAAAGACAGAAAAAATCCTTTATCTAAAAATTATTTAACAGAAGATTTTAACAAAGATATTGGAGACCTAGATGTAATAAAAAGTGTTCATATTCAGGCAGAAATGAATCATAATGATCCTTTACAAGAAACCAAGTGGCTGCAAAGTATATCTGAAACTAAAAAATCTCAAGGTTTGCCAAATGCTATAGTTGGTTATGCTGACTTGAAATCTGACAATTTAGATTCAACCCTCAATGAGCATTTAAAATACGCAAATTTTAGAGGTATTAGGCAAATACTTAATTTTTCAAATTCTAATACAGAATTAAACCAATACGAAGGCATAAATACCAATCTTTTAAAGGACGAAAAATGGAAAGAAGGCTTTTCGAAACTTAATGACTTGAATTTATCATTTGATCTTCAAGTTTGGCCTTGCCAATTAGAAGATTCAGATAACTTAGCTAAAGAATTTGGAGAAACTTTAATTATTATAAATCATACAGGATGTCCACTGTTAAATGGTAATAAAGAAGACCAAATAGAATGGTACGAAGGAATGAAATTATTAGCATCAAATGAAAATGTTGTTGTAAAGATTTCTGGTCTTTTTATGAGAGGTGATTTAGAAGATCCTCACCTAAAAGAAGTTATTGAAAATACTATAAACTTATTTGGTACTTCCAGATCTTTATTTGCAAGCAACTTTCCGGTAGATTCGTTGAAAATTACATACCTAAAACTATGGAATTTTTTTATTGAAAATACTTTAAAATATTCTGACGCAGAAAAAGAAAAAATGTTTTATCAAAACGCAGAAAAATATTACAGAATTTGATTTTATAAACTATATTTGAAAAAAAGAAATATTATTCTGCATCTATATCTTCAAATTTAATTGATTTTTGTGACCTGTAAGATGCGTCTAGAACATAAGTTGTTTTTAGGCCTAATTCGCCTTCTGACCAGTTTTTAGAACTTGGGTTAATTAATATGTCAATAAAATTATTTGTAGGCTCAAAAATATTATTTTTTATATTTTCTTCATTTTTGTAGGTAAATTTATTTTTGTTTTTATTAAATATTTCAAGCTTTATTTTTTCGCCAATTATTAAAATAATTGTTCCTTCTGTTCCATAAATTTTTATTTCACAATTGTTATAGGTATTTTGATGTGTTGAGGAACCAGTAAAAGTGGCAGATATATTTTTTTCGCATTCTAAAATTATTGATTTAAAAAGTTCTATTTTAGAATTAGGGTTATTTATTGAAAATGCTCTAAGAGGGTTTAATTCGGTTATGAAAAAAGTTAATGCAAGTGCATGTGTCATTTGAGCTAAACCATATCCTTCTTGAGCTATTTCTGGGTCAGACCAAGTTTTTGGCTCTGGGCTGAACATAATTTCTGAACCTTTTAAATTCCATTGTTCTCCTGACAATAATTCCCTTACCCCGGAACTTTGGTTGCACACTACATTTTGAATTTCTCCAATAACTCCTTCTTTTAATTTCTTTCTAGCAAATTTTGACTCAGGCAAGTAATTCCATCCATGCGACATTAAAATTGAAAGATTTTTTTTATTTGCTATATCAAATAATTCTTTAGCTTCGCTTGACTTAGTTGCCATTGGTTTTTCTATTAAAACATTGATATTTTTTTGAAGAGCTTGTTTACTGTGTTCATAGTGCAATCCGTGAGGGGAGCTAATTACTACTCCGTCCAGATCCCTTTCCAATAATTCTTTGTAGTTTTCTGAGGCAAATTCGAAATTAAATTTTTCTTTTATGCGTTTTAGCTCGTCAGTGCCTAGTCTGCACACAGAATCAAGTATTACCTCTTTCCTCTTTTGGGCAGTAGGTATATGGTTTGATGTTGCCCACCAACCAGCTCCAATGAATCCTAATCTAATTGAATTATGTGACATTTATACTAGATTATCATTTATATAATCCCAATTAACAAATTTAAACTGAAAGTTATAGTAATGTTGAACATGATTGAGTTTTAATATGTAATTTCAGTCTGTTTATTAGATATTTATGTGCATGAAATAATTTGACACATCTGCCATCAATATGATATAATTATAACTAGTTTGATAGTTAGTTCAAACAGTTATAAATTTCAATTTTTCTTTCTCTAAGGAGTACTTCTTTGTTAAAAAATAGTGGTAAATATAAATTGATAGTAAAAAGAAAGAATAAAAAAAACTTATCTATGATAGTTGAGGCAGGCACTGTCATAGTATCCGTTCCAAATTACTATACAGATGATCTTGTTCAGGATTATGTTGACTCAAAAGAAAAATGGATACAAAAACAACTAGACAAAGAAAAGCTGCAACCTAAATTTGTTGAAAAGAATTTTCTTAATGGAGAAAAATTTAGATTTTTAGGTAAAGAAGTCTACTTAAATATTGAGATAGGCGATAAGAATCAAGTTGATTTTGAGAACGACATAATATCGGTAAGAGTAAAAGATAATTTAGAAATAAAAGATACTCTTAAAAATTGGTTCAAAAACCAAGCGAATGAAATTTTTACTAAAAAGACTGTTGAATTTTGTAAAATCCTAGAAATTGAATACCCAAAAGTTAATATCAAGCAATATAAAACTAAGTGGGCACAATGTAAAAGGAAAAAATTAAATAATAACTTTGTTTATGAAGTTTCATATGATTGGAGGATTATACAGGCCTCTTTAAAGGTAATTGACTATATTATTATTCATGAATTATGTCATATTAAAGTTTTTGACCACTCGAAGGATTTTTGGTCTTTAGTGAATTATTATTTCAAAGAGACAAGTGATTATAAAAATTGGTTGGATGAAAATGCTTTTACGTTGTACTGGGAAGCCCCTACTTCATAGTAGAGTTAGGCTTAATTGTAGCGTTAATTTTCTAACCAGCCCGAATTTGGTAATATTTTTATATGAAAGTGCTTAAAAGTTTTATTATTATTTTAATTCTATTATTTTCTATTATTTCTTGTTCATCTGGCGAGCCAGAAGAAGTATCAATTGACAAAATAACCCCATTAGACACTATCTATTCATTTGAATCACTTAGTGCTGTCGGTTTTAAAAAAACAAGATCATATAAAGTTGAAGGACTTACAAATGCTGTCGGAGCATATTATGGATTCCTAAAAGAAGACCCCGAAATTGATTATGAAATTCGTTTTTATAATTCCCACAGCGATGCTGTTGAGTTTGGAACTAGTTTTGCTGAAGAGAGGACAGGTGAAGATGCTGTAGTAAAAAAAGATTTAGCTACATGGAAAGAGGGAGTAAAAGATGCAAGAAGTTGTGCGGGCAATCCTCATGGAACGGTAAGCAAAGGTGGCACAGCAAATATAGCTCACGATATTCAGAATTGCATGCATGTAAAATATGCTGATTATGTGATCTATGGAAACATGGTTATGCTTTGCGCTGGCTGGGAATCTGAAGGTTCTTTCAGGAACTGTGAAACCTTAATTAACAAATTATCTGAATGAATATAGCGAAAATAGAAACCTTTTTTGTTTCAAGATTTTTGGTTGTAAAAATAACCACAGAAGATGGAATTCAAGGCATTGGTGAATCATGCTATTGGTCTTACCCAAAAGCAGCAGAAGAAACAATAAAAGGTTTTTCAGATGCATTGATTGGTATGGATTCGCGTGACATTGAACATATTTGGAGTTTTTTATGGAGATATAACTCTTCTTTTAGAGGGAACAGTATTGGAGGAGCAATAAGTGCGATCGATATGGCGCTTTGGGATATAAAAGGAAAGAGGCTTAACGCTCCAGTTTGGGATTTAATAGGTGGCAAAGTAAGAAATAAGATAAGAGCCATAGCCCAAGGTATTAATGGTAATACACCTGAAGAATGCGCTGAAGGAGCAAAAAAAGTAATGGATCAAGGATTTTCAGCACTTAAATTTACTCCTATGCCAAATAACTGGGCTGAGTTAACTTATTCAAAAATGGTATCTTTGGCTATAGAAATGGTAACCGCAGTTAGAGAAACAGTGGGTTAGGATTTTGATATTGGAATTGAAATTCACAGAAATATGCAGCCACATGAAGCAATAGCGTTTTGTAAAGAAGTGGAGCAACTGAGACCTTATTTTATAGAGGACCCAATTGTTCCAGATTCAGTAGTATCCATGGCTGATGTTTCATCAAAAATGAACCTTCCTCTTGCTGTCGGTGAAAGAAATATGGGGGCATGGGAATTCCGGGAATATGCGCAGATAGTAAAGCCAGCATTTTTTAAGCCAGATATAGCTGTAGCAGGCGGTATAACAGGAGTAAAAAAAATCGCTACAATAGCTGAAGCACATCATATAAAGATCTCACCTCATAATTTTCAAGGACCTATAGCTACTGCTGCTTGTATTGCTTTAGGGACATCTTCGATTTCTTGGGATGTGCAAGAGTCAGTAGAAGAAGATAAACCACCAAGAAGAGATATGACTGACGAAATTATCAAGCTTGAAGAAGGATGGTATTATCCATCTGAAAAGCCAGGATTAGGCGTGATTTTTAATGAAAATGCTCCTTCCAAGCATCCTTTTGATCCCGCAAAATATCCACCACCAATTAAAGATGATGGCAGCGTGGGATTAAAATAAATAATTATTCATTGATTAAGATTGGTAACTTTGACATTCTTTTTGCTAACTTACTTACTGATCTTTCAAAAAACCAAGCCAATCCTGTATGAATGTCATCATTGAACAGTTTTAACCACTTATCATCTAAATGGTCAGGGCCAAAATAAGCCCCTAGTAATGATCCGGCTGTAGCCCCAAAACTATCTGTGTCAGCTCCCTGGCTTACCTGAATACATATTCCATTTCCTATATCTTCAGCGAATTTAAATGAATTAATTAGCATGCCTATTTCTTGGTATATTCTGCAGTGTCCGTATTCACCAAATTTGTCATTTATCTTATCGTAACCTTCTTCCCAATTATCAGAATTTATTATGTCATTTAAGCAAGCAGAAGATCTTTCAAAAAATCTACTTTTTTGAGGAATATATTGCAATGCTGTTTTTATAACTTCAACCCGATCGTCAGTTACTTGGGCGGTAGCAATAGCAGCTGCTATAAACATTGTGCCATATATCCCGGTTCTATTATGGGTAAAACTAGAATCTTTCCAGGCTAATTTAGCTGCAAGAGCCGGATCGCCGGGGCAGGCATATCCATAGGCATCGGCTCTTATTGCCGCACCACATAATTCGTTTCCAGGATTCAGAATTTCATTAATTACATTAAGATGACTTTTCGATTCGATCGGTTCCCAGTCACTTTGACCAACTCCACCTTTTTCCTTAAAACTAGAGAGTCTGAATTTATCTAGAGAATTAAGACCATGCTTTAAAAGCATAGTTCTTTCTGGGCCAAATGTAGTTCCTATTGGAAGGTGATGAATCCAAAGTTCTTCCATATCTTTATGGCTAAATTCTTTTCCATAATTTTCTAGTACAAGCATCCCCATAATTGTGTAATTAATATCATCGTCTGGGGCGACATATTTAATATATTCTCTGGCTGTTTCATCAAAGGATCCATGAACTCTTGGAAGATATTCCTTAATTTTATATGTAACATAATCATTCATTGGCCATTCTTCAGTGGCTATTAAAGCAGATTTAATTTCTGATCCGGTCAGTGATGCTTCTAGGGGCTTGCCTAAGATACATCCACATAATGACCCTAGAAAAGCGGCCTCAACTTTTTCAGAACTTTTTTTTAGATCTATTTCAGAAATTTTTGAAAGAGACCTATTAGGATCTGATTCATTTGAAATATTTTCAAAATCACTTGGCTCTACATACTTCCAATCTCCTCTATAAGGTAGGTCAGATAATGTTTTTGAAAATTCTATTAATTTGTCATAACTATCAGGCACATCTGCAAGTTTTTCTTCTAAGCCAAGTATTTGATGCCCTTGTTCGCCTTTATTTAAAATTACTCCATGAATTCTTTCCCTCAAAGTTTCTATTTTAACTAGCATTTACACCTCTTTAATTATCAAGATTTCTATTTTTATTTATTCTACTATTGAAAAAATTACTTATAAATAAAACAATTATCATGCAAATAATTCCTTCTAAAGCACTTACTCTTATTCCAATATGAGGCGCAAGTAATGAACATGTAATTCCAACGTTAAGGGCACCTAAGGGTTGAGTTCCAATAGTAGTTGATAAGTAGCCCATTGCGGATCCTCTTAATTCAGGCTTTGTTCTGTCTACGGTAATTACACTTTGCATGGTACTAAAGCCTGAAACTCCTACCCCTCCAAATAATAATAATAATAATGATAGTAAATAAATTTCGGATATTGAAAATAAGAAAATGCAAATCAAAAAAAGAAAAGCTCCGGAAACAAATAAGAAAGATTGAGTCCTTTTATTTTTTATCCCAGCCACAAGAATGGAGCCTATCAAGCATCCTGCTCCTTCGGCCCCCACTAATATTCCTAGTAATGTGGCGTTAATACTTAATATTGTCTCGGCTATAACTGGAACCATGCTTGTCGTAGGAAAACCCCAAATATTACATATTATTGTTACCAAAAGCACAATCCTGAACATGTTATTTTTTAACAGGGACAGGAATATATTTTCTTTATGTTTTTTAGGGTTGCCTTTTGGTTTAATGAAGTTACCTTTTAGATTGAAGAGCAGCAGTGACATTATTAGTGAAAATACATATAAAGCAGCAGAAAATAGAAATGCAAAATTTAATAAGTAATCAATCATTAATCCTGCAAAAACAGGCCCTAAAAACCTACCAAGATTTGATAATGAAAGGTCTAGCCCAATTCCTAGATAAATTTTTTCCTTAGGTAGAACATCCCCAATAAAAGATCTCCTAGAAGGAAATTCTATTGCCCAACCTAATCCAGATATTACAGAGATAGTTAAAAGATGCCAGACTTGAATCAGCCCCATAATCATTAAAAAAAATCCTATCAAAGAGGAAAATATAAAAATAATAGTTGATAAAGTTAATAGGTATCTTTTATCTACAGAATCAGCAATCCTTCCTAGTATCCAGCCAAAAATGAATAGAGGGGCAACTCTTAATCCAGAATTTATAGCAACTAACAAAGCACTTTCACTCATTTTGAATATAACAACAGCACTAACTAATACTTCAAAGAATCTACAAAAAGAACTAATTCCTCCAATTGACCAAGATTCAATAAAACCCTTTGTGCCGAAAGTTGTTGTTAATGTCGAATTTCTCATCAGATAAATTAAAAATTTTATATAATATTTTAATTATATTATCTTCAACCTAAAATGTATTTATGAATAATATTATTATTGGCGCAGGTGTATACGGATTAGCTTCGGCATTGAGTTTGTTAGAAATAGGCGAAGATGTAACAGTAATTGATAGTCATTATTCTAACATTGCATCAAATAATGCTTTAGGAAGATTGGATTCAGTTTTAAAAGGCTCAGGATCATCTGGTCATTTATCAATGCAAAATAATATGAAAAATGGTCCAATGAGGCCTGAGAATCAAAAGGATTTAGCATATAAAGGTTATTTAAAACATAAAGATAATTACCAGAAATTAAAAAATTTATCTGGAATTGATTACTTTCTTAGAGACGTTCTTACTCTTCAAATTTGCTTTGATGAGAAAGAGTTTATTCAAATTAGTGAATCTGTCGATGATATTGAATCTTATGGATTCGATATAACACTTCTTGAAGGCTACAAGGAAGTTTCTCAATATCAAAAGGAAATCTCACAAAATATATATGGCGCGGCATTAATATCAGGAACCCTTTTTTTGGATTCAAAGTCTTTTGTATCATGTTTAAAAAAATGTATTGAAATAAAAGGCGCTAAGATCTTGAACGATATAGCTGAAACTATAGAAATAGATCAGAAAAAATTAACATTAAAATCTGGAAATAATATTAATTATGACAATTTGATTGTAAGTGCAGGGCCATGGACAAAAGAGTTAATTTATTCATCTGGAGCAAATATTAATATTTACCCTGCCAAAGGAGAAATAATTAAATTAGACCCTAATGGATTTCAGTTGGAATATCATATACATGGTTCATGCTCAATTGTTAGAAAATCAGATGGACTTATATGGGTTGCTGCCACTTATGAAGAAAATAAATTCGACTCAAATATAACAGAAGAATCTAAGAACGAATTAATTGATAATGCTTCCTTAATGATTCCATGTTTAAGAGATTTTCAAGTTATAGAGCAAACTGCTTGTGTGCGTCCAGCAACAAAAGATGGTATGCCTATTGTGAAAGAAATAATAAAAAACTCAGGTGTATATGTGTCCAGTGGAGGAGGAGGATGGGGGATAATGCAAAGTTTTTATATTGGCGAGTTAATAAAAAATATGATTACAATTAAACAATGAATATATACGATTTACCTGACCCCTTAGTAGCTCTGCCAATGGTAACTCCTTTTGATGAAAAGGGAGATTTAGACCTTGATTCAACTGAATTCAATTTAGATAAATGGAAAAAAACTGAGGTAGATGTTTTTATTGTTGGTACTGCATCAGGAGAAGAGTTATTAATTACCGAAGAAGAAAAAATTTTATTGTTACAAAGAGTTTCTGGCTCTTTACCTAATAATAAAATATCTGCAGCTGGAATTGACAACCCTTCTCCAAAAGAAACTTTGAATCTTGCAGAAAAGTACGCTAAATCCGGAGCATCTTTGCTTAGAATTAGGTATCCAAGAGATGAATCAATAATTACAAATTATTTTTTGGAGGTACTAAAAAATACCCCTCTTCCTGTTTTATTAATGCATCAAGGGCAACCATTAAATTTTGGGGTGGCTCCAAAACCAGTAGCTTCTCCAGAGATATTGGGAAGAATTGCTTCTATGGAAAATGTTTTTGGTTATGTAACTGAGCATGATATGAGATTCGAGTCTACTGTACGAAATTATGTGCCTGAAGAAAAAAGATTTTGGATTTGCAATGGCAGCATGATTCTTTTAGGGACTTTAATAGGATGCAATGGCACAACAACAGCTTTTTCTAATATTTGGCCTGACGCTTTAAAAGAATTATTAAAAATTGGTATAAAAGGGGAGTTTGAAAAAGGTAAAATTTTACAAAATCAAATAAAAGAGATTGATAATTTAATGCTGCCTTATTTATATGTAGGGATTAAATATTGTTTAAGCCTAATGGGTTTTAAAGGCATGGTATCTAGAGATAAAAATATTAATATTCCCGATGAAGTCAAATATAAAATCTCAGAAACCTTAGAGTTAGTAAATTTGATTTAAGCAATATTTATTTTTTTGATAAACTTTGTTCATGATTGATTATATTTTCGCGGTATTAATATTAACTTTGATTGGTTTTATTTTATGGGTAACCGAAGATAAAAATAAATTTGCCCAAAAACTTAAGAATAAAATTAGAAAGTAAAAATTAAATTGTTAAAACAGGCAGAACTTTTTTATTCATTGCAATTTTTTAACCATGGATCAGACCACCCCAAAATAGCAGAAAATTTTTATGATTTTATAACTTCATGGAATTTTCTTCATATAGAAAATATTAATGGATATATAAGTCTTATATTTGTTAGTTTGATTGTATTAATTTATTTTTCTGGTGTGCTGAAGTTAATCAATAAGCCTTCTTTTTCAAAAATTAAATTATTATTAGTTAGCGTCTCAGTGTTTTTGTTGGTTTTTGTTTTAGAAGGGCCAATTGATTACTTTGCTGAAGAGATGTTTTTTATTCATATGATTCAACATTTAACTCTCATAGTTGTTATAGCGCCTCTATTGCTATCTGCTAATGCTATGCCAGTTTTTATTTGGGGCACCCCAAAACCAATCAGAGGATTTATTGCGAAACCTTTTGCAGGAGAATCTAAGTTTAAAAAAATATTAAGCATTATTACTAAGCCTAGGTACTCTCTAATTTTATACATTGCAAACTTGTACTTTTGGCACATACCATTTTTTTACAATTTGACTTTAACTTACGATACATTCCATTTTATAAATCACGCACTATTTGTTTTTATGGCTTTATTGCTTTGGTGGCCAATTGCTGGGCCATCTCCAGTAAGAACAAATCTTTCAAATCCTCAAAAAATAGTATATTTATTATTAGCAGTAACCCCAAGCGCAGCTCTATCTGCGTTTATTACACTTTCTGGAGACCCATTGTATGCCTATGAATCTACCCCTTTGCATTGGAATATGTTGTCACACTCTGAGGACCAGACTTGGGGAGGACTAATAATGTGGCTCCCAGGAAATTTTTTATTTTTAGGGGTTCTTACAACTTTGTTTTTTAGATGGGCAAAAGAAGAAGAAAAAAATGCATTACCTACCAAGAGTCGAGAGTTAGAATGAAAAAAATATATTTTTTTATTTCTATGTGCTTAATTGTTGCATGTTCAGGTTCTATTGGAAGTGTAGAAGGCATAATTACTGATTTAAAAAAAGGCGATAATATTGGAGACTTTATATATATAGAAATTGAATCAAGAAACGGAAAAAAGGAGAAATTATATTCTAACGGAAAAAGTTTTAGTCATTACACATATGACCATCTAGTTTCTCATCAATTATCAAATGATAAATTAAAAATAGATTATTCAGTTGATTCTGGAAAAAAAATAATTGAATCTATTCATGAACATAATCATTCGCATTGATAGCCAATAAAGAAAATTTAGATATTGTTTTTTTCAATCATGGTGATATAGGAGGTGACTGGGACATTACGATTATATTACTTATGATTCACATACCTCTTATAGTAGCCGCAAAATTTGGTTCAAAAAATAAAAAATTAAGATTTGGATTAATAACAGTTTATGGAATTGGTATGTTTATTTTTTTATTATTATTAATATTTAATGCTGAGATATGATAAAAAGAATCATTCAAATTTTAATATTGCTAATACCTTTTATTATTTTGGTTTTTGTAATTTCTTGTTCAAATAATAATGGTTCTCAGTTTTCAGAATTTAAATTAGAAAAAGATTATAAAAAAATTGAATCATCTTTGAATGGTAAAGATTTGATATTAGTAGAGCATAGAAGAACTTCTAATCAGCAGTTTTTACCTTCTGAATCAGAATTATTGGAGCCAGTATTAAAAATAAGCAATTTTCCAAGCAATAACATTAATTCAGGATGTTTAGATATTGGAATTGATGTAAAAGATTCATTTAAAAACTACCCGTTGTTTATTCTAAACAAAAATAATGAGATTTTGGCGTATTTGGTTAGATTTCCGAATAGTACTGGCATTATTTCCGCTAATAAAAATTCAATACCTGTCATTTTACTTGATGATTTATTGGGTTATCTGGGTTGTAAGTAAATTAAACATCACTTTATGGTTTATAATCTATAATTAACTAAATTTATGTAAAGGAGATTTATGAAAAAATTTTATGCATTGGGAACTTATTCTCCTGAAAGCTACCAAGCTTTTATAGAAAATCCAGATCAAGATAGGAAGGCAGCTGTACAAGAATTGGCATCATCTATGGGAGGTGCAGTTTCAAATATAGAATTTCTTAGAGGTCCTTTTGATTTTATTGTGACCATAGAGGCTGAGAGTTTTGAAGATATGGCCGCCATAAAGATGGCAGTTGAAGCTCAGGGTGTTGGTGAAGTTGATATATTTGAAACAGTAGATATGAATGCTATTGCTCGAAAGGCTGGAAAAGCTCTTTCAAACTATTCCCCTCCGTCTTCATAAGTGAAAAAAAGAAAATTTGGTCACCATAGTGATCAGTTATCAATAGTTGGCCTTGGGGGCATCTCTATTAAAAATATTGGCCAAGAAAGGTCAGATAGGCTTGTTAATTATGCTTTTGATAATGGAGTAAATTATTTCGATGTGGCTCCAGGTTATGGCGATTCTCAAGAATTAATGGGCAATTCATTGAAAGATATAAGAAAAAATGTATTCCTAGCCTGCAAGACGGCTAACAGAAGCTCTAAGAAATCCCTAGATGATTTAGAAAATTCTTTAAAACTTTTAAAAACTGATTATTTTGACCTTTACCAACTCCACGGAATGAAATCTGAAAAAGATTATCAACTTGCAACTGCAAAAGGTGGTGCTTTAGAAACATTAATAAATGCAAAAAAACAAGGAAAAGTAAGATACATAGGCTTTTCATGCCATTCCATTAAAGTTGCTCATATGCTTTTAGATAATCATGAATTTGATTCCATACTATTTCCTGTTAATTGGAATCTAATACTGAATGTTGGATTTGGGCCAGAAATACTACAAAAAGCTGAAGAAACTAAAACCGCAGTGCTTGCATTAAAATCTATGGCAGATACTCTGTGGAAAGATAGTAATAGGGATTTTGAGAAATGTTGGTATAAACCTCTTAGTGATAAAAAAATGATAGATTTGGCTGTTAAATTTACGTTATCTAAAAATGTTGTATCATTCCTGCCCCCTGGAGATGAAAATTTATTTAAGATGGGGTTAGAGGCAGCATTAAATTTTGAAGAAATTTCTAGTGAAGAATTAAACTTTCTTAAACTTAAAACATTGCATTCTGACCCTATTGGTTCGTCTGAAGAAGTTTTTATTTAATATGGCAAGAGTGAAGCGGGGGCATCATTTATTAGATATTTTTCTTGGAGGAAAAACTATACCGCTAATTCACAATACCCCTTTGTTCACTAAAGATATAATAACTTATTATTCTAATAAATTTCTAGAGGATTATGTCGCATTTTTCTTTCTAACTCGACATTTAGATGTTATCTTCAAGATACATAATAAATCTACATGAGAGGCTAAATGAGTAAAATAACAGTTGGACTAATTGGTTTAGGGGAAATGGGCTCCGCTATAGGTAGTTATTTAGTTAAATGCGGTATAAATGTTATCTCAGATTTTTCTGAAAGATCTCAGCAAAGTCAAAAAAGGAGTATTTCAGGGGGTATTGTAAATTGTGAATCTTTGAAAAACCTATGTTTTGAATCAGATATAATTTTTTCTATTATTCCTCCAGATAGATCAGAAGGTGTTGCCAAAGATATTGTTGAAGAAAAAAGAAGAAATGAATTTCAAACTATTTATTGTGACTTGAATGCAATTTCTCCTCCAACTTCAATAAAAATTGGCGAGTTAATTTTAGGTGCAGGCATCGAATATGTTGATGGAGGAATTATAGGTGGACCTCCTAATGAAGAAGCTTTCCCCAAAGTTTATGTTTCAGGAAAATCAGCAAATAAATTAAAAAGTTTAAATAAAAAAGGGATTGATTTAAGAATACTAAGTGAAAATGTAGGCGAAGCATCTGCTGTTAAGATGTGTTATGCGTCTGTTACAAAAGGATCAACTGCCTTAATGACAGGAGCTTTAATTACCGCAAATAAATTAGGAGTCTTTGATACTGTAATGAAGGAATTCGAAGATTCTCAGAAAAATTTTCATAATACCATGATAAATGGAATTCCTAATATTACTCATAAGGCTTATAGATGGATAGGGGAGATGCATGAAATTTCTTCTACATTTAATAATGCTGGATTAGATGGTGGATTTCATAAGGAGTCTGCTCTAATTTTTGATTTAATGTCTAATATTAGTAAGAATAAAATGCATGAAACTAAAAGCATAATTAATGAGATTTCTGATCTAGCGTAGGTTTTTATGGATAAGAGAAAAGTTATTCCTGAAATTTTAAATAGGAAAAGTTCTGTGTGTTTTTCTGATAAGCCAGTTTCTTCTGAAGAAATTGACCTTCTAATTGAAGCTGCAAAATGGGCACCTTCTTCGAGAAATATGCAGCCATGGAAAGTGATATTTGTTAGCAAAAAAGATGATTCTTATAGCGATGTTTTGGCCTCACTTTCTGATTCCAATCAGATTTGGGCTAAAAATGCAGAAATATTTGCAATATTTGCAATAATTGACGATAAGAATATTAATAAAATTTTTTTAGATATAGGATTTTGTGGTCAAAATATGATGCTTCAAGCTGAATATTTAGATATAGCAAGTCACCCGATGGGCGGCTGGAGCGAAGATCTAGTTAAGAAAGCTGTAGGAATTCCTGAAAAAAATCATGTAGTTTTTGTATTAGCGTTAGGAAAGAAGGGTAATCCGGAAAAATTAGAGACTGAACTTAAAATAAGAGAAGAGAAGGAGAGAGTGAGAGGGGACAATAAAGATAACTTTAATTTTTCAAACTGGGATTTTAATTAACTTACAAAACAAGAATCGAGATATATATGGAATTATGGATTTTATTGCCGTTTTTTTCCGCCCTGATAATGGCTGCAGTAAATGTAGTTGATAAATTTTTTGTACTCGAAGGGGAAGACAACTTAAATTTCAGGTCATTTTGTCTTTATAGCGGAGGAATGCAATTGGTAATTTGCATGTCAATGTTTTTACTAGATCCGTTTGGTTTTAATTCAGAAACATTTAACTCAAGTTTTTTATATTTATTTTTTTCAGGGATATTTTTTGGTTTGAGTTTAATTTTTCTTGTTAAAGCTATGGATTTAGAGGAAATATCTAGAGTTGAACCTATTTATTTAATCCATACGATCATTGTTCCAGTGGCAGGATTGTTCGTGTTGAATGAATCTTTAAGTTATTCAAAATATTTAGGAATAATTTTGATATTTATTTCATCTATATTTGCATCATTAAGATGGGAAGGAAAATTCTCTCCAATAAATAAAACAGCGATTTTAAGCCTTTTATTGGGAGGGGGTTTTTTTGCAATTGCAAGTGTGCTGTTAAAACAATCTGTGGATGGAAGTAACTTTTCAACTACGCAAGTTCTTAGTATAAGGGCTTTGGGTTTATTTATTTCTGCTGGAATTCCTATGTTTAGTTTTAGAAATGTTTCAGATCTTAATAGATTTTTTAAACATAAAAAGAGAGGCCTAACTTTATTTATGGCAGAAACATTAAGTCCGCTATTTAGCATGTATATGATTGTAATAGCTTTAACTAAACTAGATGTTTCAATAGTCAATGCATTCAATGGAGCTAGGCCAATATTTGCAGTAATTCTTAGTGCCTTTTTAGCAGCAATGATCAAAAAAGAAGTTACTGAAAAAATAGATTTTCAAAACCTTCTCATCAAGATTGTTTCAGGATTATTAGCCGGTGCTGGAATAATATTTTTGGCTTAAGTTAGTAAGGGAACTCTACATCGTTTGATTGAGCATATTTGGCTTGATCAACTCCGAAATCTTCTTGAAGCTGAATACTCAATCCTCCATCGATTACTAATGAATGGCCCGTTATAAATGATGCTTCTTCAGAGCATAAAAAAGCAACTCCATTTGCAATATCTTCTGGCACTCCTGTTCTTCTTACAGGATATTGCTCTTCAAAAAATTTTAATCCCTTAGGCATCTCTTTCCATCTAACTTCCATTTTTTCAGTTACTATATGCCCAGGACATATAGCATTTACCCTCACACCTAGGGGCCCAAAATCACATGCCATTTGTTTAGTCATTCCTATAACGGCAGATTTTCCAGATTCATACACAATTGCATTTTTTGACATCAACAATCCATGAACCGAAGAAATATTAATTATATTTCCTTTATTTTTTATAAGTTCTTTCCCAGCAAATTTTGCACCCAAAAATAATGCCTTTTGTAGCATTGAAATACCCTTATCCCACCCCTCTTCAGACACTTCCATGGCAGAACCAGAGAATTCTGTTGAATTACCTGTTGAAAAGGCATTCTGGATTAGATTGTCGATTCTTCCATATTTTTCAAGAGAAAATTCAACCATTTTTTTAATATCTTCTGATTTTGAAATATCTGTTTTAATTATTTCGCATTCTCCACCTATACTGATTATCTTTTCAGAATTTTTATTTGCTGACTCTAAGTCAATATCTGCAATAACAATTTTTGAACCTTTTTCTGCAAATTTTCTTGAGATGCCTCCGCCTATTCCTAGTGCTCCGCCGGTGACAACAGTTACTTTTCCTGAAAAATCCATTTTTTCTCCTATTATTAAGATTTTGATGATATTAAAAATTTATCTCTTTTAGATTACACTGTAAATCCTAGAGACCTTCTTTGAATATTGGTATATTGAAAAAATTTAGAGGTAAAATTAGCTCAACTCAAAGAGACATTCTTATGTGGATGTGGAATAATTTAATTCTTATCTCAAAAGAAAAGTTAACTTCATCGGGTAACGAAAAGTTTTTGGACGATACTGAATTTCTAATTCCATGGACACCAAATGAAAGTTTTAATTTGAATCTTAAAAAGGACAAAGATAGATATTCCAAATCTCTTAAGACATTAGAAGATAGAGGCTATTTAGTAAGAAAGAGAAATGGGCAAAGAGGAGCAATTGCGTACGTAAGTTTTACTAGAGACGGTATATTTGTAGTTAAAACATGGGCTAGAATTGTCGATTCAGGGGAAGAAGATGAATTCAATAGTTTTGAAGATATAGAGCAAGGCTATGAAAGGCAGGACTCTGATTCAAATCAAGTTTGGGAAAGAGAAGAAGAATTCTATTAATCTTTATTTCTTTCTTCAACAAAATGTATGATCTGGTCTATTATACTAGGCAAAATTTCTCCAATACTCTTCGGATTTCCTGGTAAGTTCAATATTATAGAGTCTTTCCTTATGCCGGCTAACTGCCTACTTAAAATGGCGTTTTTTGAATATTTTAGAGATTCAGATCTCATGTATTCTCCAAATCCTGGCAATTCTTCTTCTATAGCTTCTCTGGTGGCATTAGGTGTTAAATCTCTTTTTGAGGGCCCTGTTCCACCAGTAGTAATAATTACATTTAACTTGTGCTTATCAACATACTCAACAATCTTATTCTTTATTAATTCTAAATCATCTGGAATCAAAATTGATTTTTCAATTGATATATTCCCTAAATCTGATGAGAAATGGTTATCGAAAAAACTTATTACGGAAGATATTCCCTTATCTTCATAAACTTTTTTTGAAGCTCTGTCTGAAATGCTTATTATTCCTATTTTTATCATTTAATATATTTTATGTTCTTTAAGAATTATTTATTATACGATAATTTTATCTCTAAATAATTTGGAAATTCCAAGAAAGGAAAAAAATGGGAAAAATAGATATTTCAGTTTTGAATGATTTAACTGCTTTTGATTCTGCAACTGTGCAAAATGCGGCAATTAGAATAAGAGGGTATGTACCTGAAGATCAGGATTATTCTGGCACTAGTATAAGAAGATATACAGGAGATGTTGCAACAGTAGTAGGAATTGCAACTACCATCAAAGCAAAAGCATTAAACGAACCAAGTTCGGATCCTGTTCCATGGAAAGATTATTATGAAAAAATTTCTGCTTTTGATTATCCATTTATTTCTATAATTGAGGACAATGATACTCCAAGAAATAGGGGGGCTTTATTTGGAGATAATATGGCATTCATGCATTCATGCTTGGGAGCAGTTGGGTTAGTAGCATGTGGTGCTATTAGAGATGTGCCAGGAATCCAAAGATCTGGTTTAAGCGTATGGGCTGAAGGAAGAGTTCCAGGGCATGGACCATTTAACGTAATATCTTTAGGAGAGAAAGTTGAAGTTTCTGGATTGAATGTTAGTGAGGGCGATGTGCTTGTTGCAGATGCTGATGGAATAACTAGAGTTCCGGAAGAAATACTTGGAGACATAATTAAAGTTTGCGAGGAGGTTAGGAAAGACGAGGCTCAAATACAAAAGTTCTTTTCAGTAAAAGATAAATCGAGATATGCAAGTTGGATCAGTAAAGATTACACTTAAGATTTTAGTGCCCTGAACTCTTTTGAAGCACTATAGCAAACCAAATGAACTATAACTGGTATTACTGCAGCAATAACTACAGTAGCCACAATTCCTATTGATTCGCCAAGAAATCCTCCCAATATAAATCCTAGCCCATAAACTTGGATTACCATAAAAAATAAACCCACCACTCTCCCTTTATGATCATCATCAGGTATGGTTTGAAGGAGAATTAGTACTACGGTAAACCATATAATGTGAAAAAATCCTCCAATTACAAGCAAAAGCATTGAAAGATATATGGACGTAGATAATGAGAAAAAGAACAAGACAATAGAGTAAATTATTATGCAAGCAACTATTGATTTTGAGTTTCTAAATATTTGCGGAAAAAGTGGAAGGGCTATTGAGCCGATCATCGCGCCAAATGCTTCGCTAGAAAGTAAGATTGCATACCCAGAAGCCCCTGAACCTAGTGTATCTCTTGCGATTTTAGGGATTAAAGGCTGAGATGCCCCCCAAAACAATACAGTAAAAGATAGAATCATCAGAATTCTAATATTTACAGATTTATACGAATAAACAAAACCTTCTTTGATAGATTTATCAACTTGTTTTTCTGAATTATTATCAGAGTCATTTTTGGGTTCTTTTAGGTAAATAAACAACATAAATGCTGCTGCAACACTTATTATGTGAACAGCAGGCATTGAAAAGAATATTATTGTATTTGAAATTGAAGTAAAAAATATAGCAATTACCAAAGGGCCTGCAGTACTAAGAAATGCATTTATAAATTCGGTAATGGAATTTCCCCAAGTTAAATATTTAAAACCAACAACATCTAAAATTAAATTTCTAGATGCGGCTACTTCTAGACCTGCGGTGATACCTACGCCACTAAAGCATAATATAATAAATAGAATAGGGTAAAAATTTGCATGAATAAAAATTGCAACAAATAAGAAAAAAATAAAACTAATTATCCTAGCAATTAAAAATAGTTTTTTTCTAGAAAACTTATCGGCTAATTGGCCACCTAGTGGAGATATAAAAATTACAAAAAAAGTTGGAATTGCAGCGATTAATCCCACCATGAAAGTAGAGTTTGTCTTCTCTAAGATGTACCAGTTAATTAGGTAATTCCTAAAAACCCACCCGCAGAATGCAAGGCAGTTGGCAGTGATTAATAATATAAAATTTTTACTTAATAGTGGGTTCATACCACGATATATTGCATAAAAAATAATATAATAGCAATACTAATATGAATCCTGATTGACCAAATCTAATTTTCTGAATTTATTAGAAAAGAGTGCTAATAGGTGAATTATTATTAGAGATATCATTGCTATATAAATAGTTAATTTTATTCCTATATACTCTGCAATTAAGCCCCCTAAAATAGACCCCAATGCAATCGACACCATAAGTGAAAAATAAAACCCTACAATCCTGCCTTTGTATGATTCCTTGGTAATAGTTTGTATGAAAACAAGCATAGAGATCCACCATACTGAATGAGAAACTCCAGAAACTAAAATTAAAATACTGCAAATAATTGGGGATGTTGAATTATAAATAAGCATAGCAAATATAGCGAAAAGCAAGGCACTAATAATAAGAATTTTTGATCTCCTAATTTTTATTATTGAAAATGTGATTAGCAATGACCCAATAGCTGACCCAGCAAAATATAGCCCTGAAAGGATTGCATATCCACTTCCTCCAATATTTAGAACCTCTCTTGAGTGCAACGGTAGAAGAGGTTGAGGGAAAGACCAAAAAAGCATCATGCCAAAACCGATCATGAGCAATATCCAAATATTTTCAGTATTTTTTATATATAAAATAGCGTCTTTTATGGTGACATCTGAAAATTTTCTCTCTTTATTTATTTCTTTATCTTCAGTCTCAAAATTAATAAAAAGAAAATACCCAAAAATTAAACCTATTAATGCTATTACAGGGAGAGTCCAAAAAATTATAGATGAGGAAAGTATTGTAAGTAATAGTCCTATAGTTATGGGAAGTAATGCATTTAATCCACTATTAAATAGCTCTTTGTACCCATTACCTTTAGATATATTTTCAATTCCTAAAATATCAATTAGTAAGTTTTGAGTAGATGCACTTTCTAAACTCGCTGTGAACCCAAACATTATTGAGGTGATTATCAAAAATGTAATTGATAAGTAATTAAGATTTATAGAAAGAGCCATTAGCACCATAATTACGAAAATTACTATCCTTGCAATAAAAAACACTGACTTTCTAGATATAGAATCTGCCAATTTGCCTCCCAAAGGGCTGAGTAGCGGCAAGGTCATTGTAGGTATTGATGTAATTAAACCGACTAGTAGTGTTGAATTTGTCTGGTCTAAAATATACCAACTTACTATTGTTCCTCGAGCAACAAAAACAGAAAATCCAAATCCATTAGCAATTAAATAAAACAGAAATACTATATTTTCTTTAAGGGACATATTTAATAATAATTTTATTAATTTATTTCCATTTTATTGTGCAACCTACAGCCTCAGTAATTTCTACATTGGCTTTATCTCCCTTAATAATACTATCTAAGGCATCCATTAAATATGAAGAATTTACAGCAGATTCATCTTCGTAATTATCATCAATTGCGCCCGTATATCTTAATAATCCAAGGTTATCAAAAACAAAAACCTCTGGGGTGCGCTCAGCTCCATATATTTTGGCTATTTCTTGAGTTTCGTCATATAGGTAAGGGAAGTTGAAGTTTTTTTCAGCATGCCTTTCCTTCATTTTTTCAAAACTATCTTCAGGGTATGCAGTAGAATCATTAGAACTAATCATGATAATACTAACTTCATCCTTAGAATATTTTTCTTGTATATTGATTATTCTGTCCTCCCACGCTTGAGCATAAGGGCAGTGGTTACAACTAAAAATCACAACTTTAATTTTTCCTAAAGAAGGCAAATCTAAACTATAATTTTGCCCGTCAGTTGCTGGGAGCAGGAAGTTTACATAAGGATCATTTATTTTTATATTTGGCATTTTTTCCTTTCTCTAAGCCTTTAGTAAAGCTTTTTGTAGTTTATTTTTTGAGGGAACCGGAGAAATTCCTCCTTCATCATTAATAAATGTTCTACAGTTTTCTAATCTGTATAAATTTGAATCAATAGGTTCGAATTGAATGTCATTTATATAAATTGTAGGCGAGCCTGCAAATTCCCAATCCCTTGCCTCTTGGTCATTTTCTAATAATTTAGTAGATAGACTAGCCTTTAAATTATTTTCTTCTAATACTTCGCTTATTCTTTGAACCGTGGGCTCTAATGATGGGCATGAATTATTATGCAAAATTAATAAATTAATTCCCACCTAGCAATTCTCCTGAACTCGCGCTATTTTCTTCTAATATTTCTTTAAATATTATTTCGACCGCACTAGGTTTACATCCAGTAATTTTTACGAATGAATCTGTCATTTCTTCTACTAGTTGTTTTTTTTGAGTTTCATCTCTTCCAGGAAACCACAAGACTTCTACGTAAGGCATTTAAAGAAACTTACATTTCCCTTCTGCGATCTGGCCAGCTGTAGGACCTCTGTGTTGGTGTATATGAGAGTGATCTCCCTCCAATCTTTTCGCCATAACATTTGGATCTACTGGCCAAGGCAATACATTACTAACTTTTGCCCATTCTTCCCATTCTTGGCTCATTTCTTTTACTCTCTGCTTCTCATTAAGAGATAGGTCGTTTAGTTCTGTTCTATCTTCATTCATATTGAAAAGTTCCCATTCTTTTCCAAATTCTCTAACAAGTTTCCATTCTCCTTTTCTAATTCCCTGATTTCCTTCATGCTCCCAATACATAGGTTTTTGACGTGACCATTTGCTGGTTAATAAAGACAAAAAACTTTCTCCTTCAATAGGTTTAATTTTATTGCCTTTATATTCAGTAGGATATTTGCCTCCTGCAGCCTCAATTGAAGTTGCGGGTATATCCATAATATGAATTGATTCAGATTCTATTCTTGACTCTTTTATTGTTGCAGGCCAATGAACAATCAATGGAGCACTTATTCCTCCTTCATGTATCCATCTTTTAAATAAGCGAAAAGGACTATTGCTAACATTTGTCCATGGAGTTTCATAACTTTGAAACGTTGTTCCGGGCCCAGGTCTTAAATTAGGTATATTCCCAACTCTAACCTTCTCTCCATTTATCGTGTTAGTTTCCCATTGAGAAGTATTGCTCCAATCCCCATCTTCTCTCATCAATTCTGCACAGCCTCCATTATCAGACATAAAAAATATCAAAGTGTTTTCTAATTGATTATTATTTTTTAATGATTCAATTACCTTTCCGATTCCTTGATCCATGCTATCTATCATTGCTGAGTATGCCGCCATTTTAGAATCTTCCCAGTCGGGGTATTTTGCATCTTCCCAGTCTCCTACATCTGAATCTCTTGGAGAAATATCCCATTTAGAATCTATTATTCCTAACCCTTTCATCTCTTCATGTCTTGCAGTTCTAAAATAGTCCCAACCCTTTAAGTACTTACCTTCATATTTTGCTATATCTTCTGGTTTCGCATGAAGAGGCCAATGAGGAGCAGTATATGACAAATATAGGAAGAAAGGATTATTGTTTTTCATTGAGCCGCTTATCATTTCGCAGGCTCTATCTGACATTGCATCAGTAAAATAATAGTCTGGATCATCAACATCAATAAATTTATCTCCATCCATAAGGCTTTCAGGTCTAAAAAAACTGGAAGCCGCATCCATTATTCCATAAAAATCATCAAATCCCCTTTGGGTAGGCAATGGGTGATTATCTGTACCTGCCTGCCACTTTTCTTTTTCTCTTGGATCCCAACTTCCACCTAAATGCCACTTACCTGACAAATACGTATCATAATTTTCTTGTTTCAAAACTTCAGCGACAGTGACACATTCATTATTTATAAAACCTCTATATCCTGGCGCACCTAAATCTCCAGATAATTGACCAACTCCTGCCTGATGGCCAGTCAGCCCTGTCATTAGTGAGGCTCTCGAAGGGCTGCATCTAGCTTGATTATAAAATTGAGAAAATTTAATTCCATTATTGCCTAAACTATCAATATTGGGAGTCTTAATTTCTGATCCATAGCATCCTAGATCTGAATAACCAAGGTCATCAGCAAGAATAATAATTATGTTCGGTTTATCGTTTTTTTGTTCGCTCATGTTTTCCAACTTCCTAAAACATCCTTATTAAATTGATCTACTGCCTGAGATATATCTGCAAAAGTCACAATCCCAACTAAACTCCCCAGTTGTATTACAGGAAGCCTACTAATTTTTCTATCAGCCATTACGCTTGCTGCCTCCATAACATCAGTATCAAAATCAGCCGTAAATACTGGAGAGGTCATAATTTCAAAAACCGTGCAATCTTTAGGGTTTTTCCCTGACCCTAGACATTTTGATGTAATGTCCCATGTCGTAACTATTCCTTCAACACTGCCGTTTTGCATTACAACTAGAGAGCCTATGTTTAACTCTTTCATTGTAGCTGAACAGGCTATTACAGTTGAGGTGGGGGAAATCGTTCCGACTTTTTTTGTCATTATTTTATTTATTTTCAAAAATCACTCCCAAACAATAATATTAATATCTAGTATAGGTTTTTATATCATTTTGAAAAGAGGTAATTTATGAATATATTAATCACAGGAATAACAGGAAGAATTGGTACTAATGTTGCAAATTTCTTAATAAAATCTGGCCATAATGTAACGGGGTTTTCTTGGAGCAAAGATCAAAAAATTAAAAAAATGGAAAAACTTGGCTGCAAGATTGTGGTGGGAGACTTAGAAAATTTTGATGATGTGAGTAGGGCAGTTGCAGATAATGAGGTAGTTCTTCATATGGGGGCAGCCTTTCAATCAGGGGGCCCATTTTCTCCTAACCAATATTTCGATATTAATACTAAAGGAACGTTTAATATACTTGAGGCATGCTCAAAGAGCAGTACCTTAAAACACCTTATAGTTACTAGTACGGATTCAACGATTTCTAAATATCCTGAAAAAAAATTAACAAAGCCTATTTCTGAGTTTGATCTACCTCAAGATACTACTGAATGGTATGGATATTCTAAAATTCTTGCAGAAAATTTATCACGCAGATACTACATATCAGAAAACTTGCCAGTTACAATTCTTAGATTTTCAATGGTTTTTGGGCGTTTTGAGGTATGCGGATGGAATCAATTTTACACTGGTCATTATGTTGAAAATTTAAGGAACTCTGAATATTCAAACAAAAAAGTATTAATCTCCGAATTGGAGGATTATATTTCCCAAGGAAAGCAGTTAATAATACCTACTTCTGAGGGAACGTCTTGGAAAAAACATGTTATTGATATAAGAGATATTGTGCATGCTTATGATTTAATGATTTGCAATAAAAATACTTTTGGGTCGACTTATCAAATTGCAGGCCCTCATAGTTTTAACTGGGAGGATGTTGTGCCTAAGTTATCAGAATATTTAAATCTTGGTTATTGCAAAGTGGAGTTGCCCATTACGCCAACTTTTTATGAATTTGACTTAACCTCTTCAATCAATGATTTTGGTTATAGACCTAAATGGGATGTAATTTCAATGATTGAAGATGAATTAAAATCAAATGATCAAAATTTTGGAGATGTTATTCCAACTGAATCTGACTTTAGGAGGGGCTATCAGGTTTAAAAGAATTACTTCTAATCATAACTATAACGTAAAAAGAAATTAGTAAAATTCCAATTATTCCTGGCAAATAAAGTTTGTTCGTTAGGGAAGTTGTTATAAAAAATATTGGGAGCAAAAGATTTACTGATATTGGGAAAAGTGAGTTATTCCATGTTTTCCAAGGCAGTATACTAATAAATAAACTAACTAAAAACCAGCCAAAAAAATTTTCGATAGGCACTCCGTAAAATCCACCTGAACTTTCAGTCCAAACCCAATAATTTAATGGACCTGACATTAATGGGTCTATCAGTAGATCATAACAAGTAGTAATAGACGAAAATACAAATGGAAAAAATATCTTCTTAATTTTTAAAAAGGAAGTTAAATCTAAAGCTAAATTTGTAACAATTATCCAAGCGCATATAAGCACTACTGGCACGCCTATAACCTGTAGTCCTAACTTAGAAGTATAGTTATATTCTCCATAAGGAAAACTAGTTATTATCCCTATAATTTCAGAAAAGAAACCTATTATTCCAGCTAAAATAAGCAAATATATAGTTCTCTTTTTTTGGTTAACTAAGCAAAGCAGTGATGCAATTAGTATAAATACTGGAGGCGTCCATTCAGTATTTTTAAACATTTCGGGGCTTAAGAATTGAATTAATATCCCTCCAGTAAATAGCACCAAAAAAAATGCTAGCATTGATAAACTTATTATTTTTTTAATAATCATTTTTTATTAGAGCGGCAGTTATTTTTGACGATTTAATCACAGTTGGGGTTCCCCCTCCTGGATGGCTAGTTCCTCCAACATTATAAAGGCCTTTAATTTTTTCCTTATTAGGGTGCCTAAAAAAAGAATTTTTTATTCCATGAGAATTTTTCCCATACAGAGATCCTCCATACGAATTATGCTGATTCATAAAATAATTAGGAGTTTGGATTTTTTCCACCTCAATTATAGATTTTTCTACATGGATATTAATTTTTTGTAATTTATCTAATACCTTGTTTCTGGCTACTTCAACCTCTTGATCGGTCCAATTTTTTTTTGTAGCTGGCGAGTTTGCCATTATAAATAAATTTGAACAATTTTTTGGTGCAACACTTTCATCCGTTGCGGTAGGATGGCAAACATAAATTGTTGGGTCTTCAGGAAATTTTTTCCTTTTAAATAGATCATCGAATTCTTTTTTATAATCTTTAGAAAAAATAATATTATGGTGCTTTAAATTTACCTTCTTTTTTAATCCTAACATCAATACAAATCCAGATAACGAATAATTCTCTATTTTTTCATTGTAATTTATATTTTTGAATTTATTTAGATTTGATACATCTGTATTATTTATGACTATTTCTGTAGTAATTTGGCCCTTAGAAGTCTCAACCCCAGTAATTTGCCCCTTAGAAGTTTGAATATTTTTTACAGCACAATTTTTTATTATTTCTACCCCATTTTTTACTAAAAGTTTTTCTAAAGATTCAATTAATTTATAAATACCTCCTTTTATGTACCAACTTCCAAAAGCATACTCTATGTAAGGGATAACAAAGAACATGCCAGGAGTGTTCTCTGGCGAAGAGCCAACATAAGTTGGATAGCGCTCAAAAATCTGCTTAATTTTTGAACTAGAGAAAGTTTTATTTACCAAAGATTTGTAACTCATAAGTGTGCGCAAATAAGGGAATTCAATCAAATCTCTTATTTTTATGTTTTTAGGCATTTTGCCCATCGGAAAGTTAAGAAAAGTCTTATCTGACAATTCATAAATTTTTGCCCCTATAGATAAGAAATTGCAAAAATTTTGAAAATCTTCGCCTGCTTTATCTAATTCTTTTCTCATTAAATCAAGAGAGGAAAAGTAATCAACTTTATTTCCGTCATCAAAAAAATATCTACACATTGGATTAAGTTTTATAAGGTCAATATGATCATTTATATTTTCATCAATATCTTTAAATAATTCATCAAAATAATCAGGAAGTGTTATTAGAGAAGGGCCTTGGTCAAATTTGTAGCCCTTGCTATTAAATGAAGTTATTTTTCCTCCCAAAGATTCATTTTTTTCTATTATAGTTACCTTGTATCCAATTTTAGATAATCTTAAAGCTGTGCAGATTCCGCCTAATCCGGCCCCTATTATTACTACTTTTTTATTTGATTTGTTTGCCATACTTTCTATCTTTCCATTCAATTCCGCCCATAAAATTATACTTTAAAAAGGAGGAGATACTAATAAAAAAGAATATTGTCTCTGCAAACGAATGAAATAAAAATGACCACCAAGGATGTTTGAATTTCAATGAGAAAATTAGTCTGATAAAAATTATAATTATTCCGCAAATTAATATGACTAAGTTATTTATTATTCCTAATAGATACAATGGGATTCCGATAACTGGTAGATTAAAAATAAGAAGATTAAGCAAATGGAAGGTAAAAAAATAGAAATTATTTTTAAATGCAGGATATGTATTTTTTTCGAATCCTGTCCAGATTTTTGAGAAATTATCATACATCCTTACCTTTATAATATTCATTCCATTTATGCAGTAGGATAATTCGCCATTCTCTCTCCATTTCTTAGCTAAATCAGTATCTTCGAAAAGAGAGTTTTTTACTAAATTATGACCAGTTAATTTATCGTAGGTTTTTTTGTAAAAAATTATACATGCTCCATGCGCAAGGCCAAGCGAGTATCTATTAGAATTCTTAGACAGGAAGGTAGGAAATGAAGTAAATACAATAAAATTTAACAATGGCATTAAAATTTTTTCAATTATTGTTTTTGTTTCAATTTTTGGCCAAGCAGAGACCATTGTGTATTTATTATTAATAATAAAATTAACTAGACTATCTATGCCATCTTTATTTAATTCTGTATCTGCATCAATGAATAATATTAAGTTTGATTTTGCATATTTCGACAACTGAAAACATGCAAATGATTTCCCTGACCAACCCTTTGGTCTTTCCGTTCCATTTATAACTTTTAACTTTGTATATTTTTTTGATAATCCTTCTAATATATTTTTTGTTGAGTCAGTAGAAGAGTCGTTGAATACTAAAACTTCTTTTATGAAATTTTTATCGAAATCAATTGAATTAATACATTTTTCTATAGAATCTTCTTCGTTTCTAGCAGGTATAAGAATTGATAAACCTTCTTTTATCTCACTATTATCTTTTTTATTTTTCCAATAGATAAAATTAATAACAGAGTTAATTAGAACAATAATCAAAAATGAAAGAATAGTTATATATAAAATGTGGATCATGCTTTTTCAATTAGTTCGATTATTTTTTCTGGAGACTCTTCAATTGGTAAGTGACCAGTATCAGGAATAATTACTGATTCAAGATTTTTCCATATTGAGGAATAGTAGTCCAAACTTTTTAATGCTGCCTTAAATGTATTTTCTCCATTTATAATTAATGGGGCACATGTGATGCCTTCCATCACATTAGTACCTTCAAGTCCAACAAGCATTCTTAGATAATTTAGAGAAGTTTCTTTATCTATGTTTTTGAATGAAGATGTCATGTCTGTCTCTTCTTTCCTTTTTCCTTTTAAAGAAAAATTTGTAAAAAATCTTCCCAGTGGATTTTGAAATGTAGTCGAGTAGGCGTAATCACCAATAAATTTATTAGTAAAAATTTTGAAATACCAAGGAGCTCTGGAAAAAGGATCAATCAATAATAAGTTTTCTACTTCTATCTTTTTCGATTTAGACAATAATATTGATATTAATGCTCCACTACAATTACCAATAATATCAACTTTTTTGTCAGTTAATTTTGTAATTTCATCAGCCAATGAGTCAATAATTTCGCTTATTTCCCAGTTTGATGGCTTTGAGGATTGGCCATATCCAGGCAAATCAAAATTAATCATCATAAATTCTCCTCTTAGACTCTTTTCGATTGGCAAAAATGTATTATGAGTGCCTCCCCAGCCGTGAATTCCAATAACTATTTTTTTATTTTCAGGACCAAATTTCTTATGAAATATCATTAATTATCCTTTCTGAAGCTAATTTGCCACTTAATGTAACCATAGGGAGCCCTGTCCCTGGGTTAGTGCTTGCCCCAACAAAATATAAACCTTTTATATTTTTTGATTTATTTGTATCTCGAAATGGCCCAATATTAAATAGGTTGTGGGATGATCCAAATGCCGAGGTTTTGTATAATCCAAATTTAGTTTTCCAGTCATCTCGAGTTAATACTTTTTCAAATTCAATATCTTTTTCATTAAGATCAATATTATGGTGATTGAATTTTTCAAAAACTTTATCTTTTATCTTTTTTAAATCTTTACTGTAAATATTTTTTTGTTTACTTGTCTCTGCGATTGGCAAGGGAACAAGAACAAACATAGTACTTTTCCCTTTGGGGGCTAATGAGCTATCTGATGTTGATGGCGAACTAGTATAAAAAGGCATGCCATTTGGAAATTTTTTACTGTAAAAAAGATCTTCAAAAGAAGACTTATAATTTTTTGGCAGAAAAATCATATGATGAGGAAATTTTGTTTCCTTTTTTATCCCCCAGTAAAAAGTCATGACCGAAGGGGTCATTTGAGTTCTTTCAAAATTTTGTGAATATTGATCATTAATTAATTTTTCGTGAGTAGTTGCTAAATCTGCGTTTGAAATAACAAATTTGTGAGAATAAAAATCTCCATTTCTGTTTATTAAGCCTTTCACTTCTTTTTTCTCATTGATAACAATTTCTGATATTTCATTACTTTTTTTTATAGTGACATTATTTTTAATAAGTAATTCTTCTAGTTTTTCAATTAATGAGTATATTCCACCTTTAGGCATCCATAAGCCATAAGCAATTTCTCCGTAGGGCAAAATAGAAAAAAAGCCAGGTATTTTAAAAGGGGAGCCGCCCAAGTACATCGCATAAGACCCAAACGCTTCTTTAATATATTTACTTTTAAAGTGTTTGTTTATGTCAGAATACATAGATTTGAACATGCTGCCAGAGATTAACTCTTTAAATCCCAACCTTGCTCCCCATTTAAAAGGATTATCAAGATTAGTATTTAATAATTTTTCAAATGCTGTTTTATATCTTTTAGAGTTTATTTTTAAGAAAGACTGCAGCCCGTTTATGTTTGAATTTTCAAGTCTAGACACTTCTTTTGATAAATTAGGATAATCGGAAGTTACAGAAAAAGTTTCTTTGTCATCCCATAGGAATTTAACGCCGGTTTCTATTTTAATAAGATTTAAGTGAGCATGTAAGTTCTCGTCTAGCGTTTTAAATAATTCTTCAAAAACCCATGGATAATTAAGCAAGGAAGGCCCCACATCAAATCTAAATCCATCCTTTTCAATAATATTTGCCCTTCCTCCAAGCGTTTTATTTTTTTCATAAATAGTTACTTCAAATCCATTTTTTATTAAATAAATAGCTGCAGAAATTGATCCCATACCCCCACCAATTATTCCTATATTTTTAGAAATATTATTTTCTATCATGATTTTAAGTAAGCAATGGGAAGTTTCCAGTATTTACTTGCTGGAAGAGCGCCTAATTTTTCTGACCAAGATAAACTTTCTCTGTTTTTGATATTGTTGCCCCTTGTAATTATTCTTTCATTTAATTTTCCATATAATTCAATGCAAGCTTTTATTGCTATCCTGCTTTCCTTTGAAAAACTATCCACACCCTTTTTGGATTCTTGGTAATACTGATTTGCTATAGAAGCCATTTCTTTCCTAGCAGAGTTAATTTTAATTGTGTTTTGACTAACATTTTGATGATAATCTTTAATGGAAATTTGATTATTTCTAAGAATTGTTTTTGGAATATAGACTCTTCCTCTTGTTAAGTCTTCATTAATATCTCTTATAAAGTTGGTTATTTGAAGAGCTATTCCTAACTCTTTAGAGGATTGGAAAGTCTTATCAAAATTGGTTTCTGCACTACTTCCGTAAACGTAAGCAAGAAAATAACCTACTACAATAGCACTTCCAAAAACATAGTTGTTTATTAAATCATCAATATCTTCAAACTCTCTTGGATTGACATCAAGTTCCATCGCATCCAAAAAAGAATTGTAATATTCAATTGGTATTGAATATTTTTTAACAACCTCTGCAAATCCAGCAAGCAAAACAGGAACGCCTGCACCTAATGATTCTTCAAATGATTTGGTTTGAACCGCGATATGATAATGATCTCTCCATTGGTCTAATAGGCGTTTCTTTTCATCATTTTCTATATTAAAAGAGTCTACAATTTCATCTGGGAATCTGACTGAGCCATATACAAGCTCAACCTCATCTCTCATAGATTTAGGCAAAAATCTTGTAACAATAAAAAAACTTGTGCTATGAGATTTTAAAACTTTTCTAGAATAATTTACTGCTATTTCTAAACTCTTATCCATATTATTTAGTTTAGAAATTTCTTTTATGTATTTAAGTTCGAAAGACCTCCATTCGCTAGGAGTCCATTCGCCCATAAACTTAAATTTTTTTTGATCTTTATTCATAATCTAATTAAATTAATATTATTATCGCATAAAAATTAACCCTAAGTTGGAATGAAATTTGGTAAGTGTTACTAGAAGAGCAGTTTGGAATGGAGATTTTAATTTTTCTGTAGTTGAGGAAGATATCCCTAAACTTAAACATGGGCAAGTTCTTGTTAAAGTACTTTGTTCAGGTATATGTGGTTCAGATACTCATCAAATTCAAGGATTATTTCCTGGTAAGCCTCCTCCAAGGGTCTTGGGGCACGAATTTTCTGGAGAAGTAATTGAAGTTGAGAGTTCATCTAATGATCATTTACTAGGAAAGGCAGTTACTTGTGAGCCATTTGCTTCCCCTTGTGAAGGTGAATGTAGTTTTTGTAGTAATAATCCGGGTGTAACTTGTCCTGAGAGAGAGCACTTCGGAGGATTTTCAGAGTATTTAGCTTTGCCTTTAAGTGTAATTCATGAAATGCCAGAAGGCATGGATAGTTTAGTTGGATCTTTAGCAGAACCTGCCTCATGCTGCATTTCAGGGTTAAAATTAGCTAGGTTTGAGTCAGGGATGAATGTAGTAATAACCGGAGCTGGAATAATAGGACTTTTGACTGGAGTTTTTGCTAAACAATTTGGTGCCAATTGTGTAATTATATCGGACCCCAAAAAAGATCGAAGAGATTTAGCTAAAAAGATGGGGATAAATATTACAGTAGACCCAACCTCTGAAAATCTGAGCCAAGTTGTTGTAGATAATATTGGTGAATTTGGCTGTGATATTGGAATTGAAGCGGTAGGAAGTTTAAGTCTTTTAGAAGAGTTATTTCCAATTGTTAAGCCAAGAGGAACCATCCAGCTTGCAGGTGTAAACCCCAAGGACAAAAATTTCCCTTTTGATTCTTTCGATTTTCATTTTAAAGAGATTACCCTTACTGGGGCTTTTGGAAAAGGGAACTATTTTTCTGAGGCTGTAAGTTGCCTTTCTCGACTAGATTTCACGGATTTTAAGGGAAAATTTTATTCATTAGATAATATAGTTGCAGGATTTAAAAATTCTATAGATGCTAATGATATAAAAACTTTTATAAAACCACATGATTAATTTGTATTTAAAGATAAGGAGTTTAGATGTTAGAAAGATTTCATGTACCTAATGATCAAGCAATATTCATAAAACCAGAGGACATTTTAAATACGGTTGCTAGTATTTTTGAAAAAGTAGGATTACCAGACCAAGATGCTTTGCAGGCCGCAGAAGTGCTGGTTTATGCAGATTCTAGAGGGATAGATAGTCATGGTGTTAGTAATATGCTGCGAAGTTATGTGGATAGTTTTAATCAGGGGCATTTGAACAATAATCCTAAGTGGAGAATAAAAAAAGAGTTCGGTGCAGTTTGTACTATAGACGGAGACGGAGGGCTTGGGTCTGTAGTTGGCCCGCACGGCATGAGAGAGGCTATAAGAAGAGCTAAAGAATTCGGGATTGGGTCTGTAACAGTAATGAATAGTGGTCATTTTGGAGCAGCCGCGTACTATGCAGATCAGGCGGTAAAATCTAACATGGTTGGATTGGCTACAACAGGAGGTGGCGTAGGCATGGTGCCAACTTTTGGTAGAGAAAAATTACTGGGATTAAACCCTATAGCAGTTGGTGCTCCTACAAAGGTTAACCCCCCTTTTATATTTGATGCATCAACAAGTTCAGTTGCAGGGAATAAAATTGAATTAGCAAAAAGACTTGGTGTTAAAGTGCTTCCTGGATGGATTTCAGATAAAGATGGATCACCTATTATGGAGGAAGTTAATATTCCTGAATATGACAATCCGCAAGATAAGCCAATGATTCTACCGTTTGGAGGCACTAGAGAAATAGGCTCCCATAAAGGATACAGTTTTTCAGTAATAGCAGAAATATTATGCGGAGGCCTTGGAAATAATGGATTTGGACCATTAAGAAGAGACATGACGGCTCATCATTTTACTGCTTACAATATTGAAGCTTTTGGGAATCTTGAAGAGTTTACAAAAGATCTAGATGACTATTTGACAAAACTTAAAGAAAGTAAGCCTGCCCCTGGGCATGATAGAGTTGTTTATGCAGGGCTCCCTGAGCATGAGGAAGAAATTCATCGTAGAGAAAAAGGGATCCCTTACCATCCCGAAGTTATAGATTGGTTTAGGGATATTTGTAGAGAATTATCTATTGAATTTAACCACTAAGCAAGGAGTATAAATGCATTATCAGAATGAAAGAAATTTCGGGTGTAGAGTTTCTGATGATTGGGAATATAGAGGCAACAAAGTTGCAATTATAGAAAATGAAAAAATTATAGTAATTATTTTGGTAGATAAGGGTGCTGATATATATTCATTTGTGCATAAACCTTCTGACACAGATTATATGTGGAGAAGTGTTTGGGGGGTAAGGGATACTAGAAAATTTTTAGCAACTACAGGTGAATCCTCTTGGGGAGATACATATGAAGGGGGTTGGCAAACTTGTGCGCCGACTGCAGGAAATCATACAGAAGAGTACAGAGGTGCACCTATTGGGCAACATTCAGAAATGAGTACTATGCCTTGGGATTGCCAAATTATTGAAGATTCGCCTGAAAAATGTTCAATTAAGTTTTGGGTAAGAACTTATAGAACTCCATTTTTTATGGAAAAAACTCTTAGCGTTAGTTCTAATAGTCCATATCTTGATATAGATTATAAACTCACCAACGAATCTACTGAAACAGAAGAATGTGTATGGCTGGAGCATATAGTTTTTGGAGACCCTTTTTTGGATCAAAGTTGCAGAATTGATATGCCTAATCCCAAAATTTTTAATTGGTCTGAGGATACTCAAGGGGCAAGATTAAAAAAATATGAAAAAGGAGAGTGGCCATATACTGTTTCAAAAAATGGAGAAAAAGAAGATATGAGAATAGTTCCTCCTAAAGATTCAAAACTTGAAGACTTGGCCATGTTTCATGATTTTCAAGAAGGTTGGTATGCAGTAACAAATACCTCAAGAGGTGTCGGGATAGGAATGCTTTTTGATAAGGACATTTTCAATTATGTATGGAACTGGCAAGTTTTTGGTGGTGGGTCAGGATATCCATGGTACGGAAGGCACTATAATTTGGGTTTAGAATTATGTACTAGCTTGCCAGATGGCTCTGGATTTCCTAACTCTTCTGGAAAAAAAACTTCTATTAAAATAAAAAGTGGAGATTCAGTTAAGGCAAATATTAAAGCAATTACATATCATAGCAACAAAGGGGTGGAGAAAATTAATTCAGACGGAAGTGTTATTGAAATTAGAAAGGAAGAAAAATGAGAGCTCTTGTTTATTATGGGAATAAAGATGTAAGGCTCGAAAGCAATTGGAAAGATCCTAAATTATTAGATGATAAAGACGCAATAATAAAGGTCAGTTATACAAGTATTTGTGCCACTGATATAGAAGAGTGGCAATTTGGCCCAAATTATATTCAACCTGAAGATACTCCAGTTGTTCATGGTCATGAGATTACAGGAGAAGTAATTGAAATTGGAAAGAATTCAACTTCCCTAAAAGTTGGGGATAAGGTGGCTGTAAATAATGTAATTCACTGCAATAATTGTTTTTGGTGCTTAAAAGGGCAGGGAGGAGCCTGTGTATCCATGAAGGTGGCTGGGTTTCATGAAGATGGGGGCTTGGCTGAATACATGAGATGGCCTTCAGATCACTTAATTAAAGTGTCTGACTCAATTCCTGATGAGCATGGAGCCTTAATTGAGCCTACATCAGTAGCATGTCATGCGATAAGAAAGTCGGGGGTGAGGCCTGGTGACAATGTTGCAGTAGTTGGGTGTGGAACTGTTGGGTTGCTAACAATTCAAGTTTTAAAGGCCTCAGGTGCTAATGTTACAGCAGTAGATGTAAGACCAGAAAGCTTGAAACTCGCAAAAGATTTAGGGGCAGATTATGTATTTGATTCTACAGATAAGGAAATTATAGAAAAAATGATTGAAGCTTCAGATGGCATAGGTCATGATATTGTTTTTGAAACAGCAGGATCTGCTGAAGCTCCCAAAATTTCCATCGATTACACTAGAAGGGGAGGGAAAACTATATTGGTAGGAATTTATTCTGCTCAACCAAAAATGGACTTTAATCAGATCGTATTTTTTGAAAGAGAAGTTATAGGTTCGGTTGGTTCAGCTCCTGGAGATATGGAAGCAGGTGTTCAATTGCTCAATCAAGGAAAAATTGACCCTGCACCATTGATATCCAATGTAATTTCCCTAGATAATGTAGTTGAGGATGGCTACCAAAAAATGGCTAGTAATTCTAAAGGAATATTTAGAATTTTGGTAAAGCCTTAATATATACATGTGGATAATTCAAATAACAAAGTTTTAAGACTTAATAATTTCGAGGATTTTGGCCCCTCAAGATTAAGATTATTAAAGTACATTGAGAATGGTTGCTTAGAGTATTTAATAAGCGCAGGCTACTCTAATGTTGACCCACCCATATTAGAGTCAGCTGATTTATTTCTAAAGAAATCATTGGGAAGTACGTCATCATCTACATATACTTTTATGGATTCAGAAAATCAGTTAGTTAGTATGAGGCCAGATTTCACAGCTTCAGTTATAAGATTGATTTTTGATAACTACAGAAAAGGTAACTTTATAAGTAAGGTATGTTACTCAGGGCCAGTTTTTAGATATGAACCTGCAATTTCTAATTCAGTCCAAATATACCAAGTAGGAGCAGAATTTCTTGGCCAAAAAGGAAATAAATCTGATTTAGAATTACTATCTAATTCAATAAAATGCTTGGATTTGGCTGGAATAAAGAATTATAAGATAGATTTAGGTCACGTTGGAATAGTAAGAGAATTGATATTAGAAAAGGGGTTTGGAAACTCAATTGCAGAGTTGGTTTTAAATAACTTACAAAATTTTAACGAAAAAGAGTGGGAAGAAAATTTAGTATTCAAGGCTAAGCAATTAAACTTAATAAAACCTAACAACCAAGAAAACGATTCTTTGGTGCCTGAAGATATATTAAGAAGATACAAAGATAGGTTAAGTTCGGATTTAGGCATGAGGAACCAAGAAGATATTATTAATCGTTTTGTTGGAAAGGTTGCTAGCCAGGTAACAATTGAAGAAATGAATGAATGCATTAATCTAGTGAAAAAAATTATGAATATGTCTATAAAAGAATTTTTAAATAATGATAATGATATTAAGTTTAATAGTAATAACTGCCAAGACTTCAGAATCTTGCTTGGGAATTTACAAAATATTTTAGGTGAAGAAAGGGCATTAACACTGAACTTCACTCTAACTAGAAATCTTGCTTATTACAATGGCATCGTTTTTGATATTAAATCAGACAAGGATATTATCCTTGGTGGAGGAGGAAGGTACGATGATCTGCCTTCAAGATTAGGTTATGATTTTGACCAAGGTTGCCTTGGGTTTGCGATAAATCTCACAAAAACTACTGAGGTTATAGGGTACTAATGAATAGTAAATTGAGTGAAAAGTTAAGAATCCTTTTACCTTCGTCTGGATCTTTAGCAGAAGGGTCTATTAGTTTTATGGCAGAAAAAGGAATAAATATTGAAAAAGAGAGTGATAGAAAATTATTTGGAAAAATAAAAGATTTTCCAGAAATAGAAATTTTTTTTCAAAGATCTGGCGATATACCTTTAAGCGTGGATAGAGGAATGGGTCATTTTGGAATAACTGGACTAGACAGATACTTAGAGCATTGCGAAGGCTCTCAAAATTCATATGTAATTAAGGATAATCTAAAATTTGGAGATTCAAAACTTGTTGTCGCAGTTCCGGATGGCTGGATAGATGTAACGTCAATCTCCGATTTGGTAGAAATATGCTATGAGTTTAAGCAAAATAATAATAATCTTAGATTGGCTACCAAATATCCAAACCTTGTGAGAAGAAAGTTAGATGAATTTGGAATAACCAATGTTGTATTGGTTACAGCCTCTGGCGGATTAGAAGCTGCACCTATGATTGGTTATGCTGACATAATTGCTGATATCACTGTTACTGGGAATACTATGAAAGAAAACAATTTAAGGCCTCTCCTGGATGGAGTTTTGTTTGAGTCTCAAGCAGCATTTATTTCATCTAAATTTATCCCTGATAAGTTGAAAAAATCATCTAATGCGATAATAGAGAAAATTAATTTATGAGGTATTTTTGAAAAAGATAATAGGGAAAATTGAATCAGCAAAATACGTAGAAAGTGTTCTAAGATCTTTTAGCAAATCTGCAGATTTAGAATCTAAATGCAATCAAATAATCGATGAAGTCAGAAAAAACAAAGACGAGGCTTTGAAATTTTTTAGCCAAGAATTTGATAAATCGAAAAGAGAATTTGAACTCACTGAAGAAGAAATCAAAAAGATGTTCAATAAAGTAGATAAAGGTTTTTTAGAATCGGTTGAAAAAAGTATATCTCGATCAGAAGATTTTCACACAAACTCTAAACCTCAATCTTGGATTAATGATTCCGGATCTTTAGGGGAGAACATAATACCTTTCGATAGAGTTTTGTGCTATGTGCCAGGCGGAACAGCTCCTCTGGTTTCTACCGCCATAATGACTGTAGTTCCTGCTAGAATTGCAGGAGTTAAAGAAATATGTGTTACAAGCCCAGCTCCTAACGATGAGATTAGCCCTGAATTAATTGTTGCTGCAAGATTGGCTGGGGCAAATAGAATATTTTGTTTAGGTGGAGTTCATGCCTTGGCAGCATTCTCAGTTGGCACTGACAAGATTCCAAAAGTAGATTTTATTTGTGGTCCTGGAAATAAATATGTAACTCAGGCAAAAAAAATACTATTTGGAACTGTAGGAATTGATGGGCTTTATGGCCCAACAGAGACTCTTATAATAGCCGACAGTAAATCTGATCCTGATTTAGTTGCATCTGATCTTATAGCTCAAGCAGAGCATGACATAGAAGCCACCCCAATTCTTATTACAGACAAAGAAAGTTTTGCAGATCTAGTTGAAAAAGAAATTGAAAAACAAACAATAAGCCTAGAGAGAAGCAATATAATAAAAGAAAGTTTTTCTAGAAAAGGTGCTGCTTTCATAATTGAAGACATTGACGAAACACTAGACTTGTGCAATCTTATTGCTGCTGAACATGTTAGCGTGATTTCAAACGAGATTAAGAATAGATATCGAGAAATTAGAAATGCGGGAGGATTATTTTTAGGGGATGAATCTGCTGAAGTTTTTGGTGACTATATTGCCGGCCCAAGTCATGTGATGCCTACAGGAGGATCTGCAAGATTTGGATCTGCTCTGAATGTTAGGCAGTTTATGAAATATCAACCCTTAATCAATTTGAGCAGTGAAGAAGTTATTAATCTTGTGGATGATGTAGTTAAGTTGGCTGAAATAGAAAGACTTCAAGGTCATGCAGAATCAGCGAAAAATAGAAAAAAGAAAGCAATAGGTGAATGATAAATAAATTTGTTAACCAGCATATATTAGATCTTAAGAAATATGATCCAGTCGATTCTGATAAAAAATTGGCAGAGCAGTTCGGGTTAGATGAAAATGACATAATTAGATTAAATGCAAACGAAAACCCTTACGGACCTTGGGCAGGGATAAGAAATTCATTTAATGAAATAAAGTTTAATGTGTATCCAGATTCTAATCAGGATTTATTAAGGCAGAGTTTATCTATATATACAGGCTTAGATAAGAGCCAAATAGTTGCTGGCTCAGGGGCAGACGAATTAATTGAATGTATTTTTAAAATTTTTTGCAAAAAGAATGATGTTCTAGTAGATGTTCAGCCTACATTTGGTATGTATTCTTTCTTAGCTGATTCTATAGGAATGAAGGTAATGCCTTTCGAGAGAGATCCGAGAAGTTGGGAAATAGATATTGGTAAATTGAAAAGTGAAATTAGCATCAATGCTGCTAAAGTAATTTTTCTTGCATCTCCAAATAATCCAACTGGTAATTTACTTTCCAATAAAGATTTAGAAGAAATTTTGCAAATGAATATTTTAGTTGTGGTAGATGAAACATATTTTGAATTTTGTGGGCAAACTTCAGCAGAAATGATAAACGATTATGAGAATTTAATAGTTTTAAGGTCTTTTAGTAAATGGGCTGGCATTGCGGGCTTGAGAATTGGATATATGTTAGCAAATAGCGAGGTTATAGATAACGTGTTCAAGGTAAAGCAACCTTACAATATTAATGTTGTGGCTGAAAAAGTAGCAATCATGACACTTGATAATAGATTAGATTTACAACCTAATATAGAAAAGATACTTGCAGAAAAAGATAAATTCAGTGATTTTATAAATGAGCTTTCAGAATGGAGCATTCCTTTTCCATCAGACGCAAACTTTATTTTGTGTAAATTTGCAAAAAATAGAGGTGAATTCATATTTAATAAACTTGCAAGAGAAGGTATCTTTGTAAGGAGTTTTTCTAATGAAAATCTTAAGGATTGCTTAAGATTTACTATTGGAACTACTGACCAAATGAAAAAAGTAGAAAAAGTTTTATCAGAATTGTGAATAAGACGATAAATTGATATGAGAAAAGCTGAATTAAAAAGAAATACAAAAGAGACTAATGTTGAGATTGTTATTAACCTAGATGGATCTGGATCAAGCAAGGTTACTACGCCTTTTGGGATGCTATCTCATATGCTAGAGCAAATTTCAAAGCATGCCAACATAGACATGGAAGTTAAGGTTGATGGGGATGTCGAAACAGGTTCTCATCATATAATCGAAGATACAGCTATAGTTTTAGGGCAGTGCATTGACATGGCGCTAGGGGATAGGGCAGGTGTTGAAAGAATGGCTGACTCTACGGTTCCCCTTGATGAATCTTTGTCTATGGTTGCTTTAGACTTAGGTGGACGAGGTTATCATTCGATAGATATACAGCCTTCAAATCAGATAGGAGACTTTCCTACTGATATGGCAAGACATTTTTTTGAGACTTTGGCAGTTGAATCAAAGATGGCTCTTCACATAAAAACGATATCCGGAAAAAATGAACATCATGTAATTGAGTCAGTTTTTAAAGCTTTTGCTAAAACATTAAAAAAAGCAATAAAAATTGATAAAAATTTAAAGGGCTCTATTCCTAGCACTAAAGGAAAACTTTCTTAATTAATCTCAATTTCGTAATTTTCTATTACAGGATTTGATAGTAATTTTTCACATAACTCAATACAAAGGTCTCTAGCCTTTTCTTTTGATTCAGAGTCAATCTCTAAAGAAAATAATTTTCCAGTTGAAATATTTGAAACTTTATTGAAGCCTAAATTGTGAATAGCATCAAAAATTGATATAGCCTGAGGGTCGTTAATTCCCGGTTTGAAATTTACTTTAACATTAGCATTGAAAATCATTGCTGGATGGCATCTCCCCAGTAATTTCCTATCCAACTTTCTGGTGCACGATCTCTATAAGCTTTTATAAACTCGTTTATACTTTCTTCATTAAATTCATCGAGGTATAGAACATGCCTCCAAGAAGTTATTGCAATTTTTGTATCTAGCCCAGAATAAGGGGACAGGACGATTTGGGTATCATCTTTCTTTCTGAGGTTATCTAATTTTTTAATCAATTCATCGCAGGATGATTCGCAATCATAATGAAATCCAATTCCACCATGCGCCAGATTATGAAGAAGCGCCTCATCAGGGATTTCCTTATCATATTTCCCCCATTTTACTGGAGCTCCGAATGGGGCTAAATCTTCAACATCAGGCCTAATTGCCCAATGAGGGCCAGATGTAGCTGGTTTAGTTTGGTATGGAATATGAGCCGAACCTACTAAAATTTTTTGATTCCCTAAATCTTCTAAGGCTTTTGTTGGCCCTCCTGCATTAAAAGGGAGAGGTTCTCTTGTCTTTGCACTTGTCCTAGTGCCTAAGAGTCCTGGTAAAACTAAACTCGCTATTACTAAAACTGCAAATATTGATATAGAGGAAACAACTATAGTGTCTCGCACCTTTTTTCTTTTTTCAGCCCTTTTTCTTCTGTCAGCCCTAATTTGAGATTTTGGAACTCCTCTTCTCTCTGGAGGCCTACTTGAAGCAACGCGTTTTTTTTCATTATCATTCATGGCTTTATAACTTTATACCAGTAATTGTTTCCAAACAATCAATATATTTCTCTATTGTTTTTTCTAAAACATCTTCTGGCATTTCTGGGGCAGGAGGTTGTTTATTCCAGTCTTGGGTTAAAAGCCAATTTCTTAGATATTGTTTATCGTAAGGAAGAGGGGATTTTCCAGGCTTATAATCATTAATGCTCCAGAATCTGCTTGAATCAGGGGTAAGTGCCTCATCAATAAGTGATAGTTTTTGGTCTATAAACCCAAATTCAAATTTTGTATCAGCAAGTATCATTCCTTTAGATCTTGAAAATTCATGAGCATAAGTATAGAGTTCAATGCTTTTTAGTTTAACCTGATTATAAAGATCTTCTCCTATCAATTCTTTAGTTTCGCTTGGAGATAGAGGCTCATCATGGCCTACTTCTGCTTTGGTGCTTGGGGTAAATATAAATTCTGGGAACTCTTCTGCTTCTATTAAATTTTCCGAAATTGGTATCTTATTAACTGTTTTAGTTCTTTGGTATTCTGACCATGCTGAGCCGGTTATATAGCCTCTAACAATACATTCAACATCTATTCTTTTCGCTTTTCTAACAACCATAGACCTTTTTTTTAAATCCTCATCTAGGTCTTTGGCAATTGGAAAGTCAGATATCATTTCAAAAGTTTTAGGGTCAGATGCAAGCCCAATAAAATGATTAGGTATTATATGATTTGTTTTTTTGAACCAGAATTCGGACATTTTGGCGAGTATTTCGCCTTTTTTGGGTACAGCCTTATTCATAACGACGTCAAAAGCAGAAATTCTATCCGTAATAACCATTAACAATAGGGTGTCATTAAGTTCATATGTGTCTCTCACTTTGCCCTTATGAGAAATGTTGGGTAAATTTGAATTATAAATGCCTCTTTGGCTCATTCAGAATCCTAGCCTGCCGTATATATCATCAACAAATTTTAAATAATAATTATGGTCAAATAATGAGTCTATTTCACTTTTTGAAAGTTTGTCTTTTATTAAATTGTTATCTTGAATAAGAACTTTAAAATTTTCCCTTTTATCAATCGATTGCATTGCAGCAGCCTGGACCATCTCATAAGCTTCTTTTCTAGGCACACCTTTTTCAACTAGTGAAAGCATAACTCTTTCCGAAAAAACAATCCCTCCGCCTTTATTTAAATTTTCTTCCATTTTCTCTGGAAACACAGACATTTCATTGATTATGTTCTTAAAAGTTTGCAATATATAATCTGTTGCTAGAAAAGAGTCAGGAATAGTGATTCTTTCAGCAGAAGAATGGGATATGTCTCTTTCATTCCATAAGGGGATATTTTCTAGCGCAACAATTGAATTTGATCTGATAACTCTGGCTAAACCGCTTATCCTTTCAGATAGTTCTGGGTTCCTTTTGTGAGGCATAGAAGAAGAGCCTGTGGATACAAATCCTGGCTTCCCAAAAGGTTCTTGTATTTCTCCGATCTCTGTTCTTTGCAGTGACCTTATTTCAGTAGCAAACTTATCTAGACTTGATGCAATAAGTGCTAGTCTCTGCATTACATCAGCGTGCCTATCCCTTTGAATTACTTGATTCGTGACTGGCGCAGGCTTAAGGCCTAGTTCTTTGCATACTATTTCTTCAATTTGAGGTGGAACGCTCGCATGAGTTCCAACCGGGCCAGATATCATACCGACAGAGGCGAATTTTTTAACTTCTTTAATTCTTTTCATGTGCCTATCTGTTTCATCCCACCATAAAGCTAACTTTAAACCAAAACTCATTGGTTCAGCATGTATTCCATGCGATCTGCCTACACATGGTGTGCGCTTGAATTCAATCGCTCTAATTTTTAGAGCATTTTTAAGTTCATCTAGAGAAGTAGATATCACATCAAGACTTTGAATTATTTGGAGACTTAGTGCAGTATCTTTGACATCATTTGAAGTAAGTCCATGGTGAATCCACCTGCTTTCCTCTCCAAGATTTTCACTAATTGCCCTAGTAAATGAAATTAAGTCATGTTTAGTTTCTTCAAACCATTTATTATATTTTGAGATATCAAAAGTTGCTTTTTTGATATTTTTAAGGTCTGAGTCAGGGATTATTCCAAGTTTATTCCAAGCTATACATGCTGCAATTTCAATCTTAAGCCAAAGATTGAATCCATTCTCTTCGCCCCATATCTCTCTCATTCTTTTTGTTGTATATCTTGGAATCATATGTCTCTATTTTCTCCTATATCTTTTCTATAGTACATCCCATCAAATTTTATAGATTTTACTTTTTTATATGCCAACTCTCTTGATTCTTGGTGGCTTTTGCCTAATCCAACACAAATTAAAACTCTTCCTCCATCAGTATAGATTTTACTTCGATTACTTGATTTTGTCCCTGCCTGAAAAACTATTGATCCAAATTCTTGATTGGAGTCAGATAATCCATCTATCTTATTATTAGAAACAAATTTTTCTGGATATCCTTTTGAAGTTAAAACAACTCCAGTTGAATAAATATCTTCTAATTCAATATGCACATTTCCTCCTGAAGTAGGTGTTGAAATTTTTAATAAAATTTCCAGTAAATCAGACTTTATTCTAGGCATAAAAACTTGGGTTTCAGGGTCTCCAAATCTGCAATTGAACTCAAGAACCTTTATTCCTTTTTTTGTAATAATAAGCCCGGCAAATAAAACACCTGTATATGAACATCCTTCTTTAGCCATAGCTTCAACGGTTGGCATAATTATGCTGCTTCTAATTTCACTTTCCATGCCTAAGTTCCAGAAGGGAGGGGGGCTTATTGCGCCCATTCCGCCAGTATTTGGCCCTGCATCCCCATCAAATATTCTCTTATAATCGCATGCAGCTATAAAATTTGAGACATTATTATTATTTACCAATGCGAATACGCTAACTTCAACCCCGTAAAGACGCTCTTCAATTAAAATTTTTTCTCCAGATTTGCCAAATTTATTTTCAACAAATATTTCTTCTAGAGCTTCCCTTGCATCTTTTAAATCCTCAGGCAGAAAAACTCCTTTTCCTGCTGCTATTCCACTGACCTTTATTACCCACTTAGAGGGGTCATTGTTTTTAAAAAATTCTAAACTAGACTCTAAATCAGAGAACTGATCACTTTTTGCGCAAGGAATAGAATATTTTTCGAATAAATTTTTTGCCCAAATCTTTGATCCTTCAATAGTTGAAGCAGATTTGGTAGGACCAAATATTGTTAAATTTCTGCTTCTAAATTCATCTACTATCCCTTCAGTCAAAGGTTCCTCGGGGCCAACAATAGTAAGGTCTATGTTGTTATTATTGGCAAAATTGATCGCTTCTTTTATGGATAAACTAGGAACATTTATTCCAAATTCTGAAGTTCCTGCGTTTCCTGGGGAAGTATAAAGAGTGCTTAAAAGTTTGCTTTTAGATATTTTCCAAGCTATAGCAGACTCTCTCCCTCCTCCTCCTATCAAAAGGACATTCATCTAATTTACCTCCATCAAATATAATGTTTATCATAATAAGGATTTAATGTATGTATAATTTAAAAAATCTTAATGAAAGTCTTGGATACTAAATATAAAATAGAACTAAAAGAAGCTATATCTGAATTAGAATCGGGAAAAATTATTACCATTCCGACTGATACTTTCTATGGGCTAGCTTGCGATGCAACTAATGGCGAAGTTGTAAATAACTTATTTGAATTAAAGGAAAGAGGCAAAGATAAGCCAGTCCCATTATTGATAGCCGATTCAGAAGATTTGTATAAATATAATCCTCAAGTTGATGGGATAGGTAAATTAATTAGCAAATTTTGGCCAGGTCCGTTAACTTTGATTTTAGAAACTGATTATAATTTCCCTGAAGGTACAGTTAAAGATCAAGGATATGTAGGTTTTAGAGTTCCTGACTTAAAATTTACAAGAGATCTTATTAGGGCATTCGATAGGCCATTGACTGGTACAAGTGCAAATATTTCTAACTTCCCTGAAACAAAAAATTTAGATATTTTGAAGGATAGCCTTAAACATAAAAACATAGAAAAATTTGTTGATATAAAATGTGGCAAAGAAAATCTTGCATCTACAGTTATTAAGATGAAAAAAAATAAAATAAAAATAATTAGGGAAGGTCCAATTTCTAAATCCTTGCTAGAATCTGTATTAGGAGAGAGTTTTACCTATGAATAAAGACTTTGAAAAATATATGTCTGAATTTGTGAACGTTAATGAAGTTGATTTGTATAGAATTATAAAATATCAACTTGGATGGGAGGATGAATTTGGAAAAGACTCTACCTCTAGGGGAGATATAAACAGAGTTTACTCTTCCATAGTACTAGGAATTTGCTCAGTATTTTCTGATGATATTAAGCCTAGTTATCAGTTTGCAACTTCTATTGAAATATTAGCTAATTCTTGGTATGTCCATGAGGATGTTCAAAGCGGAATTACCGAAAGAAATGGCAGATCTTCAGTTTGGTGGGCTTGGGGGCCGGCCCAAGGAATTAATACAGGAGACGGTCTTCACGCATTAGCAAGACTTTCCTTATTAGAGAATAATTCAAAATTCAATGAAATCATTCTTTTAAAGGCGCTATCTATATTTGACTCTTCTTATTTAACCCTATGTGAAGGAGAAAACCTTGATATAGATTATCAAGAAGCCCCTTTGGTTAGCGAAGAAAAATTTATGAATATGTTAAAAAAAAGATCCGGCTCACTTGCTAGTTGCGCTTTTCAGTTTGGATATATTGCATCAGATGCAAAAATTCATAATATCAGTGAAAAAAAATTAGGAATTATTAAAGAGTTAGGAGAAATAAGCGGGATTACAAGAGAATTAAATTCACAAAATTTGATTATTGATTCAGAAAATCTTCCCACAGAAATATTTCATAAATTTTCTTCTAAGAAAAAAAATATTATTACTACCTATTTATTAAATAATTCTGATATTTCAACTAAGAGAAAAATAGGTGAAATGTACCTTAAAAGAGTACTTGAAGTGGATGATTTAGAAGCGTTAAAGAAAGAGGCTCTAGCAAGTGATTATAAGAATTATTTTTTAAATTTAATGGGTGATTATAGATCAAGGTCTCTAGAAATCGTTAATGGCCTAGGTTTAAGTGACAATCAGAACAAAAAAATATTGACTATAGTATTCCCAAATGAATCTTTTTAACTTAGATGATTTAAAAAATGATTATAAGAATGTAAATATAAATGTTTTTTTAAGATGTGATCTAAATATAACTGAAAATGACTATTCAAGGATAGATCTTTCTATTCCTACGATACTTGAATTGCTGGAGTTGGATTCTGTTAAGAAATTAATAATATGCACTCATCTAGGTAGACCTAAAAATAGTTTTGATCCTGAATTAAGCACTAAAAATAAAATAAAGCCATATTTAGAAGAAAAGTTAAGAAGACCAATCATTCACTTAAACTTGAATGATAATAATGATGTTGAGAAATTAATAAAAAACGTAGATAAATCGATTTACTTAACCGAAAATATACGTTTTTCTAATGGAGAAACAAGTAACGGTTTTGGGTTAATTAGTAAAATTAAATCTTTTTCTGATGTATATGTGAATGATGCTTTTGGGGCATCTCACAGGAAGCACGCAAGTGTGTATGGGATATCCAATGAAATTAAATCTTATGCCGGAAGGTTATTAGAGAAGGAGGCAGAGGTAATTGACTCATTGGGTAGTTCAAAATCTAATACGACATTAATACTTGGAGGGGCTAAAATTAAAGACAAAGTAGGGATACTGATGAATTTGGTTGACAAGGTTCAAAGAATATTAATTGGAGGGGGAATGGTTTCAAGTTTTTTAACTAAAGATTTTCCTGAGACATTTAGCAAAAAGATTTACGAAGATAACAGAGATAAGTTCTTTATACCTATTGATTTGGTTACTGCTAATGAATTAACCCCAGAAAGTAAAACAGAGAAAATTGATTCAGAACTATTTAATAAGGACTCATTTATTGTAGATATTGGACCAAAAACTATAAATGAGTATTCAAGAATAGTTAATCAGTCTGAAATAGTAATTTGGAATGGGAGTATGGGTATTTTTGAGTGGCAATCTGGATACTTGGGCACAAAAGAATTGATCAAATCTATTATGAATAGCAAATGCAAGACATATGCAGGCGGAGGCTCAACTATTGAATCAATTAACTCTTTTGGCACAAAAGACTCATTTGAGCACATTTCAAGTGGAGGAGGAGCTTTTCTTGAATTGCTTGAAAGTGGTAGTCTTGTTGGAATAGATAACTTAATAAAAAATGAATAAACTTTTTATATCAAATTGGAAAATGAATCTTACTCTAGCTGAAGGGATTAGTTTTTCCAATGAAATTTCTAGAACTATAAACAAAAGTATTATTAACGGTAATATTGAGATAGTTATATGCCCTCCTTTTATTTCTATTCCTAATTGCTTTCAAGTTCTAAAGTCGGTTGCAAAAATTGGAGCACAAGATGTATCAAGTATGCATGACGCCAAGGGCGCGTATACAGGTGAAATTTCAGCAAAAATGATTTCTGACTATGCTGACTATGTGATTATTGGGCATTCTGAAAGAAGGATAAATTTAAAGGAAACTAATCATGATGTGTCTTTAAAAGGTATTAATGTGATAAAGAATAATATGATCCCAATACTATGTATTGGAGAAACAGAGACGCAGAGAGATTCAGGAGAATATATATCTGTATTGCTCAATCAATTAAGAGAGAGTTCTAAGGGCTTTGAAAAAAATATGATAGTAGCCTATGAGCCCATTTGGGCAATTGGGTCTGGAAATTCTTGTAAGACGGCACAAATAATTGAAATTTCAAAACAAGTTAAGTCATCATATGGAGATGAAACACCATTTATTTATGGCGGGAGCGTAAACGAAGATAATTGCAAAGAAATATTAGATCAAAAAGAAATTGATGGCGTGCTTGTTGGCTCAGCCTCATTGAGTCTTGATAGTTTTAGTAAAATGATAAGCTTGATCGATAGTGAGTAATAAATCTATTGTAATAGTTGGCCCAACTGCTTCAGGAAAAACTGACCTTTCAATAAAACTAGCAAAAAGAATTGATTCGCCCGTTATTAATACTGACTCTAGGCTTTTTTATAAGAACTTAGATATTGGAACTGGAAAGCCTTCGAAAGCCCAAAGATCTGACGTAAAACATTACTTAGTAGATATGATAAACCCTAGGGATAACTTTTCTATCTCAGAATTTGTTAAAAAAGCCAACCAAGTTATATCACAAATTCATACAAAAAAAAGAATCCCAATCCTTGTAGGAGGCAGCGGGCAATATACTAAAGCGCTAGTGGAAGGGTGGGATATTCCAGAGGTTCCTCCAAATAGTGAACTAAGAAAATCTCTTCAGGAAATTATTGATGACAAAGGTGTGGATTTTTTTTATGAAAAATTAAAAAAAGATTTTCCTGAAAATGCTTTAAATATCGATAAAAAGAACCCTAGAAGATTGATAAGGGCCTATGAATTGGGGAAAAATAATATTGTCAGGATGCCAAAAAGTAAAAGGCAATCCGATTCATATAAATTATATGGGTTAACTTTGGATAGAAAAGTTTTATATTCTATAATTGATGAAAGAATCAATAAGATGATTGATAGCGGATGGGTAGAAGAGGTAAAAAAATTAATTGACCAAGGGTGCAATTCTGATTCTAACTCCTTTTCAAGCATAGGTTATAAGGAAATTTATTCGTATATAATGGGTGACACTGATTTGGAAGAGTCGATATCTGTTATTAAAAAAAAGACTAGAAATTTAGTTAGGCATCAATATAATTGGTTTAAACTAAGTGATCCAGAGATAAAATGGTTTGATATGGGTAGTTATTCTCAAGATGAGATAATTAATCAAATAGTTAAGGATTTTAATGAAAATTGAATTTACTAAATATCATGGTGCAGGTAATGACTATATAGCTATAGATGGCAGGGGGCTAGATTTAGATTGGGGCCTTCTGTCTAGGGAAATGAGTGAACCTCATTTTGGTGTTTATAGTGACGGGATAGTAGTTGTAAAAGAGTCTGAAATTGCAGATATAAAGATGAGGATATTTAATCCGGACGGCTCAGAGGCTGAAATGAGCGGGAATGGGGTGCGTCTATTTTCTAAATTTGTACTTGATAATAAAATAATTGAACCAAGTTCAAATACTCTTAAAGTACAAACTGGTGGAGGAGTAAGAGAAGTGTACCCTCAACTCAAGGATGATCTTATGATTTCAGCTAAAGTTGCTATGGGTCAACCTAGTTTTTTGAGAGATGAAATACCTTTAAATAATCAACTGATATCTGAGAACATAGAAATTCAAGATTTTAGATTGGATTTAGGTGACCAAGAATTATTTGTAAATTGTGTAAATATAGGTAATCCTCATGCTGTAATGATTACCGATGTAGATATTGATGAAATTGATTTAGAAAGAATAGGGCCTTTAGTGGAAAACAATATTCTTTTTCCAAATAGAGTAAATTTTGAAATAGTGAATATTATCTCAAAGGATGAAATAAGAGCAAGAATCTTTGAAAGAGGGGCAGGGGAGACGTTGTCTTCTGGAACTGGAACCTCTGCATGTGGAATTATTTGCATAAAAAAGGGTTTGGTTAATGAAAATGTAAAAGTAAATGTGCCAGGCGGATTTTTAAATATAAGTTGGACTATTGGTCAAGACGTATATTTGGAGGGGCCGACAGAGAAAGTTTTTTCAGGCACATGGGAATTAAGGAGTTAAAATGAAATTTTCTAAAAGATTTGACACTATCGAGCCATACTTATTTGTTGGCATATCAAGAACCATAGCTGAGAAAAAGGAAAAAGGGATAGATGTAATTTCATTTGGAATCGGAGATCCTGATATACCTACTCCAAAATTTGTTTTGGATTCTATGAAAAAACATTCTGATAATCCTGATAATCATAGATACCCTGAATCTGAAGGATTGCCTGAGTATAGAGATGAAGTCTCCAAGTATATGAAAAGAAGGTTTGGGGTAGATCTAGACCCTGAAAAAGAGACTATAAGCCTTATTGGAGCTAAAGAAGGGATAGGTCATGCGTCATTATGCTTAATTGATGAAGGTGATGTATCAATCGTTCCTGACCCAGGTTATCCTGTTTATTCTGCCGGATGTAATTTTGCAGGTGGAGAAATATATAAAATGCCACTTCTGCAATCTAAGGGATGGAAACCTGACTTAGAAAAGATACCTAAAGGCATCAGAAAAAAAGCAAAAATACTTTGGTTAAATTACCCCAACAATCCGACAGGTGGGGTAGCAGATTTAGATTTTTTTCAAGAAGCAGTTAATTTTGGCATAGAAAATGATATAGCCATTATGCATGATGCTTGTTATTCAGATGTAACTTTTGATGGATATAAAGCACCATCAATCTTACAAGCAAATAATTCTATGAAAATAGCCATAGAGTTTCATTCTTTTTCTAAAATATTCAATATGACAGGTTGGAGATTAGGTTTTGCTGTAGGAAATGAAGAGTTAGTGCAGAGCCTTTTAACAGTAAAATCCAATTTAGACTCGGGAGTTCCTCAAGCAATACAAATGATGGGGATTGATGCTTTAAAAAATATAGAAAACTTTACTAAAGAAAACAATGCTATTTACCAAGAAAGAAGAGATAAATTATCTTCAGCTCTTGAAGAAATTGGATTAACCGTTGAGCACCCTAAAGCCGCTTTGTATTTATGGTGCAAAGTGCCGGAAGGCTATAATTCTGCATCTTTCACTGAGTTGCTTTTAGAGCAATGCGATGTTGTCGTAACTCCAGGGACAGGATATGGAGAATATGGAGAGGGTTTTGTTCGACTTTCTTTAACTACACCTGACGAGTTAGTTGATGAAGGTGTAAAAAGAATATCTAAATGGAAAGGATAGGCTATTAATAATTTATATGATTGAAATTGAAAGATCACATATATTAATTGCCGATAATTTTAATGTTGAAAATTGGGATATGGATGACAGGGTAGAGGAGATTGTGAATCTTGCTGAAAGCGCTAATTCAGAAGTTTCAGGAATAACCTTTCAAAAATTAAAGAAGCCAGTAAGGACTTATTTAGGGTCAGGAAAATTATCAGAAACTAAAAAGCAGATAATCAAAGATAAAGCAGACCTTATTATTGTTGATGATGAATTATCCCCAAATCAGCAAAGATACTTAGAAGACTTATTTAAAATTAAAGTTGTTGATAGGACTGCATTAATTCTTGATATTTTTGCCAATAGGGCTAAGTCTAGAGAAGGCAGACTTCAAGTAAGTTTGGCGCAATTAGAATACTTATTGCCTAGGCTAGCAGGTCAGTGGTCTCACTTAGAGAGGCTAGGGGGAGGAATAGGAACTAGGGGCCCAGGAGAAACTCAAATAGAAACAGACAGAAGGTTAGTTAGGACTAATATTAAGAAGATAAAAAAAGATTTAAAAAAAATAAAAATTTCTAGAAATGCGCAACGGTCTAGAAGATTAAAAAGGGCTTTTAATGTTTCTTTGGTGGGTTATACCAATGCCGGAAAAAGCACATTGTTTAATTCTCTTTCTAAAAAAAATTCGATTTCTTCAGGAAAACTGTTTTCTACGCTGGATACTAAGACGAGTAAAATTTATCTAGATAATGGGATAGGCTGCACAATAAGTGATACAGTCGGATTTTTAAATAAATTACCTACCGTATTAGTTGACTCATTTAAAGCTACATTAGAAGAACTCAATGATTCAGATTTGTTGCTGCATGTAATAGATTCATCTAATAAAAATTTCGAAAAACAAATTGAAGTTGTTGATAATCTATTAGAAGACTTGAATTTAGAGAAAAATAATATGATTTATGTGTTCAATAAGATAGATAAATTTACTAAAGAAGAATTGGAGGAATTTAATAGAAGAATTGAATATTTAGTATCAGTTGATGAAGAAGCAATTGTAAATATTTCTGCAATTCAAAATATGAATATCGATATATTAATAGATAAAATCCAAAATCATACAAAATCAGGCTACAATATAAATAGTGCAAAAGTATTATATTAATATATATAACGTCGCACTATATAAGTTATGTAAAGTAATATATATAAAAAATGGGAAAAGTAATTAAATTTAATTCAAGAATTTTAGGAATTGTTATATCAATTTTTCTAAGTATTATTTTATTTTCCTGTTCAAATTCAGTTGACAATGAAATTAAGTTTCCCTTAATTGATGATACTAATGTCCAGCCGCGACCCTCACCTCGTGAAATCGACGAAGATCTACTAATTATATGGGAGACTTATTCATATCTTGCTAGAGAATTTGTTGGCCGAAATGAGATGGATGGTGCAAAATTAGCTGAAGGTGCTGTAAAAGGAATGTTTGATGCACTCGATGATGTTCACTCTGGTTATATCCCTCCTGAGAGATTCCAAATAGATCAAAGTGCCTTTCAAGGTAAATTTTATGGTATTGGTGCTACTGTAGGACAGACTAAAGACGGGCTAAGGGTATTAATAGTTGCCCCTATTGCAGGATCTCCTGCAGAATCTGCGGGTATTAAAGCTGGAGACATAATTTATGAGGTTGATGGAGATGATACAGAGGGTTGGACTGTTTTGGATGCTGTAAATCGAATTAGAGGAAAATTAGGCACACCTGTCAAGTTAAAAGTTCAAAGAATTGGAGAAAGCGAATTAATTGAAGTTAAAATAATAAGAGGTGAAATAAAGTTACCTAGTGTGTCTTCTAAAATAATAACTGACGAGGAATATGGCCATATAAAGTTAACTTCTTTTACAAATGAAACGCATTCAGAACTTTTGGTTGCTTTGCAGGAAATGAAAGCACAAAAAGCTAAGGGAATTGTATTAGATTTAAGGCAAAACCCTGGAGGGCTCCTTAGTTCTGTTGTTGATATTATCAGTGAATTTATACCTAAGAACGAGTTAATTTTGTATGAAGTAGACGGTAATGGGCTCAGGAAAAACTGGCTTTCTAAAGATTTAGGTAATCATAAAGAAGTGCCGATGGTGATTCTAGTAAACGAGTTCAGCGCTAGCGGAAGCGAAGTTCTTGCTGGAGCCCTTCAAGATTTGGACCGAACTATTGTAATAGGAGAAACCACATTTGGTAAAGGCAGTGTGGGCATCCAAAGGCCGCTTAGCAATGACGGCGGCATATATTACACAGTTGCAAGATGGTATACGCCGAAAGGTAGAGTCATAGAGGGAAATGGTTTAGAGCCAGATGTAATAGTAAAGAACAAAGCCAATGAAACTGACGACCTCCAAATGATTGCAGCTATTACCCAACTTGATTTTCAATTAAGTAAATAGTTTTATTATGACTACCAACAGAAAAGCTTATTTTAATTATCATATCGAAGACAGCCTAAGTGCTGGTATGGTATTAAAAGGTTCTGAAATCAAGTCTATTAGGGATGGAAAAATAGATATATCCCAAGCGTTTTGCAGGATACAGAATCAAGAGATTTGGCTTCATAATGCCCATATAGCTCCATATGAGAATGCTAGTATTCAGTCAGAACATGACCCCCTTAGATCAAAAAAACTTCTTCTTCATAAAAAGGAAATTAAGAAATGGGATCTAGAAGTAAAGAGAAAAAACTATATTATTGTCCCTCTAAATCTTGTAATCACCAGAGGCAAGGCCAAGTTAAAAATAGGACTAGGAAAAAGTAAAAGAAAGTACGATAAAAGAGTTGAAATTAGGAATAGAGAAGCCCAGAGAGATATTGACAGAACTAGAAAAGCTAATAAATGACTAATATAATACCTTTTTACTATTGTTTTTTGGGGACGCGTGGCTTTGACAGGTAAATAGAAGAATAGTTTGCGAATCGAGATTCCATATTCTCGTTAAACTTTGGAAAAAAATAAACGGCGAAAAAGAATACGCTTTAGCAGCAGTTTAATCTAGCTTGCTACATCTTACTAAGACTTTTCTCGGAAGGCTTACAAAGATGACAAATTTCCGAGATGCTATGTTAAGTTGCTGAGCTTAACAGACAAGACTTTTCAGCAGAGTGCTTAGTTTAGATTTGTCGCTTTATCGGCTAAGTATTTAATAAAGTGACTATTTTCGTAGAGGATTAATCTGACATTTATTTGGACGGGGAGTTCGACTCTCCCCCGTCTCCACCAGATTAGTTTAGTAAAAAGCAGAAGAAATTATTTTTGTCGCAATATATATGATGCTTATATTCGCTAATATATAAAATAACCAGATGAGTATATTTTTTTGACTTAATATTCTTTTTTCAATATGGACAGGCATAGGTCCTTCCTCTAAAGCAAGAACAGTAATAATTTTTGGAACCAATATTAATCCTGTTATCCATCCTGATACTAATCCCCCTAAATGAGCAGAGTTATCTATTCCACTCATAGTGAATCCAAAAATAAGATTTATTCCTATTATCCAAGAAAGCCCAATTAACGATTCTCTTCCTGAACTGCCTAGGTTTCCTCTATTAACATACAAATAGGCTGCATATGATCCTGCTAGCCCAAACAGTGCTCCACTCGCTCCGGCTCCAACCGCGTAACTAGAGAAAAAACTAAACAAATTGCCCCATATTCCGGAAATTAGATATATTAATAAAAACCTATTTGAACCAAAAATTTTCTCCATAATTGGCCCAAAAATAATTATGCCAATGGTATTTGATATAAGATGGAAAAACCCTATATGCATGAATATTGGAGAAAATAAACGCCAATATTCCCCTCTAGAAATTAACGTACCTTCCTTTGCCCCCCATGCAACTAAAGTTAACCAATTATCAGAACCTCCATCTAGTTCTAATAAAAGAAAGTAGATTAAATTTATGATCAGGATAATTCCTACCGCAGGGTTTTCTTTTAACTTATACCCTAGAAACATTTATTTTTTTGGATGTATTAGATCAATTTCAGGCTTTAATGGCAGGATTTCATTATGTACAGCAAGTTCAAATAATTTATTAATTGCGTCAAGACCCTCTCTTCCCATGTCTAATGTATCTTTATTTACATACATACGTACAAATTTCCTTGCTTCCTCTAATGAAAGATTTCTCCCATATTGCATAGCATATTTTAACGCAGCATCTTCGTTTTCAATTCCGTATTTAACGCTTTCATAGAAAACAGTTGTTAAATCTTGCCTTATTTTTAAGTCAAATTTTCTGTTGACCAAATCAACACCAAGAGGAATAGGCAGATTTGTTTTTTTGTACCACTCTTGCCCTAGGTCCAAAATTTTTTTAAACCCATCCTTCTCAAACAATATTTGACCTTCATGTAACAGTACGCCTGCATCTACCTCTCCCCTCTCAATAGATCCCATTATTTTTTCAAAATGCATGAATTCAACATCTAGATCTTGACCCGCAAATATTTGGAATAACATATAAGAAGTTGTGAATCTTCCAGGTATTGCTACTTTTTTCCCTTTTAATTCGTTTAAGGTTTTATAATTTTTTGATACTAGTACTGGGCCATAATTTCTGCCTACTGAAGAACCACAACTCATTATTTGATAGTTATTGCTAACATTGGGATAATGGGCCACTGATATAGCCGTCACATCAAGTTCGCCTTTCTCAGATCTTAAATTAAGTGATTCAATATCTTCCATTAGATGAGATATTTTATAGCCCTTAAGTTTTACATTATTACTTGCAATGCCGTAATACATAAAAGCATCATCAGAATCTGGGCTATGTCCAAAAATTACTTCTCTTTCCATTATGTAGTTCTGCTCATTTCTTCTAAAAGATCATATTCTGTAGTTCTTTGTGTTGCTTCAAAACCGGCTTCATTTATTAGTTTTTTAATTCCTTCAACAGATGTCCTATTGTAAAAACCTGCAGATAACATAACATTTTCATCAAACAATGTTCCTCCAAAATCATCAGCTCCAAAAGAAAGGGCTATTTGTCCAGTTTTATATCCCTCAGAAAACCAAGAAGCCTGAATATGATTTATGTTATCTAAATAAAGCCTAGAAAGTGCTATTATTCTTAGGTACTGATTTGGACCAGCCTCCTTTTTTATTTTCTTTCCTAATGCAGTGTTATCTCTTTTAAAGGACCATGGTATAAAGGCTGTAAATTTTGCTGGCTTAGAATCAATTGCTTCGTCTTGGACAGATCTAATATGCCTTAAAGTTTCGATGATATCTTCATCATTTTCTAAGTGCCCGTACATCATAGTTGCAGTTGTATGAATGCCAACATCATGAGCATTTTTATGAACTTCTGTCCACTGATCAACAGAATTTTTAGGTTTAAACCTACTTATTTTAGATTTTATTTCATTTGATAATATCTCAGAACCTCCCCCAGGCATTGTTCTTTGCCCTGCCTTTTTTAGTTCTTGGAAAACTTCTTTTATTGTAAGACCCGAAACTTCAGTCATTTTTATAATTTCTGGGGCTGAAAAAAAATGTGGGGTTATGTCAGGGAACTCTTTTACTGTCCTAGAGACTATTTCTGTATAGAAATCAAAAGGTATATTGCTATTTAAACCTCCCTGCATAAGAATGGTGGTGCATCCTTTGTCCCGAGCTTTCTTTATCTTTTTTATCATTTCATCAACTGTATAAGTATAAGATGACGGATCATCAGGGTCTGTTCTGTAAAATGCGCAAAAACTACAATAAGCATCACAGATATTTGTATAGTTTAGGTTTGTGTCTATAACAAATGAAACCGCTTTATTTGGAACAAGTTTGTACCTTCTTTCTTGGGCAAGTTTGCCAAGGCTTAATAAATCCGCATCTCTATATAAGTAAAGAGCTTCTTCGTCGCTAATTCTTTTATTATTAAAAACTTTTGTTTTTATTTGATTTAACATTAGTCAAAAAATTATTTATGAGTTGATATCTAACTTATTATACATCTCTTTGAATGTTGTTATTGCATTATTTTCTAGATTTGTTAATTCGTAATTAAAACCCTTAATGTAGTTAGCAATAACCTCAGGAGTAAATAAATTATCTTTTCTATTTTTAATAATCATTCTAATTGAATTTTCATAATTTCTAATGCCAAAATCAATAGAATCTTCAATATCGTCTGTTTGGGTTTTATTTAAATTATTATGGGCCCATAATGCAAATACAAATGGCAAAGAGGTAAATTTGTACCATTCAAAACCTAAATCAATAATATGTTCATATTCATTGTTATTGGATAATTTCATTTTTAGAGCTTTGTCTCCAATTAATAATCGAGAATCAGAATTATGTATTTCTTTTGAGATTTTAAAAATATCATTCTTCCAGTAAAAGCGATTTAGAACCTTCATCAATACAACTGACGTAGATGTTTCATCTGTTACGTAGATATTTTTTATTTCTCCTAGTTTTTTTCTTGAAAATATAAAAACACTATTTGCATATTTTTTTGTTGAAACACAATAGTTCATCAATGGTTTTAATGATTCTGAATTAATAAAATCAACAAGAGAAATTGGCCCAGCATCTATGTTTCCGCTTTTGATAGAATATCCCATTTCTTTAGGAGTCAAGGGTACATATTTAAAATTTTCCTTATTTTTAAGGTAAAAGATTTCAGAATTTAAATATGGCATTTTGCCAATTTTAGTCATCGTAAACTTTTATTTCATTGTATAAAGCATCTCTTTCAACTGGGATCTTTTTTGCTTCCTTAATCAAATAAATCATCTTTTCTCTAGCTAAGCCCCCAGGAGAATTGGCTTTTGCAGCATGCATTATGTTTTCTTTTACTATTGTGCCATCTAAATCATCTGCACCAAAATTAAGTCCAATAGACGCTGTCTCTTCTCCAATAGTCACCCAATAAGATTTGATGTGACTGATGTTGTCAAGCATTAATCTTGCCAAAGATATCATTTTTAAGTCATCTAACGGCGTTGCAGGGTTATCTGTAAGTTGTGTTGTGCCTGTCTGATATTGAAGAGGTATAAATGCTAAAAATCCATTCGTTTCATCTTGAAGATCTCTAAGTTGAATTAAGTGGTCAACCCTTTCTTCAATTGTCTCTATGTGGCCATACAGCATAGTGCAATTTGATTTAATTCCTTGCTTGTGAGCTATCTTATGAATTTCTTGCCACCTAGAAGCTTTAGATTTGCCTGGCAAAAGCATTTTATGAACTCTTGGAGAAAAAACTTCTGCCCCACCTCCAGGCATTGAAGTTAAACCCGCCTCTTTTAGTCTTGCAAGCGATTCTTCTGGGTCAATCTTCCATCTCCTATGAAAATAATCTATTTCAGCTGCAGTAAACCCCTTTATGTGTAAATCGGGATATTTCTGTCTAATAGATTTAACAATTTCTTCATAGTATTCAAATTTCCAAGTTGGATGATGACCCCCGACCATATGCACCTCATGCATTTCGTTATCTATACTTTTAAGAATATCTTCTATCGACATTTCATAGGCATCATCATCGCCTTTCTTTTTAGCAAAATCACAAAAACTACAACTCAAGACACATATATTAGTAGGGTTTACATGCCTATTCAAAACAAAGAATACTTTATCTCCTGAAACCTCTTTCTTTTTGATGTTTGCAAGTTTTCCTAGAGTATGAATATCATCGCTTTCAAAAAGATCAACCCCATCTTCAAAACTTAGTCTTTCGTTGCTAATAATTTTTTCAGCTATTTTATTTAACTTTTTGTCAGACGAAATAATATTTTCTATTTCCAGTAAGTTTCCCATTTTTCATTAACCTTGCTTACTATTTTATCATCCATTTCTAAAGTCTTTTGGTATCCGCCTTTCCAAGTAGAATCTATACCCAAAACCCCTTCGTATTTTGGGATTGCTCCAACAAATTCTTGATTATTAAAATAGATATCATCTCCTGGGTCAAATCTTGTGAATATTCCCCACATTATTTCTATATCATTATTAAGGTCTATATCCATTGAAACTACAGCAATAATTTTTATATTGGAAATTAAAGGGCTTTTAAGCGCATTATTTACTACTTCTGCCCCATCACTTTTTGATTTTATTACTAGAAGGGTATTTTTTATTAATCTCCAATCTTCAATTCTTGAGTCTATAACTTTCAGATCTTTTGGTAGAACAGGTGCCAAATTTTGAATTTTCTTATTCTTTGATGTTGCATTAATCACAAGTTTGTTTCCATAGTGAGTTTTTTTTGATGTAAAATCTAGTGTGTCTGAAGGCGCTTGAGAGATAAGCATCATTGAGTCTATTGGGTCAAAATTTTTCCTAATTTCTTCTAATACTTTGCCTTTATTTTTGACATCAACATTTTTATCAACCAAAACCATAACTTTAGTTAATGAAAGTTGCCCTAGCCCTAACACTGATAAACCAGTTTTATATGCTTCTCTTGCATATCTATTTTCAGTAGAAACAACTAAAAAGCTATGAAATCCAGCTTCAAAATATGCCCAAAGGTCATGAATCTCTGGATGTATTATCTTTATAAGTGGCTTCAATATGCTTTGAGTGCAATCACCTAAGTATTTGTCTTCTTGAGGTGGTTTTCCAACAACTGTAGCCGGATATATTGCATTTTCTCTATAGTAGACGTTATTTATATGAAATACAGGGTAATTATCTGCCTCAGAATAATGACCAAAATGATCCCCAAAAGGGCCTTCTAATCTCCTCTCCTCAGGTTTTAAGTATCCTTCTATCAGGAATTCTCCAGATGATGGAGCTTTCATGTCGATTGTTTTACATTTAGAAAGTCTAGTTCTTTTTCCTCTTACTAGGCCTGCAAATTCTAATTCTCCAATCCCTTCAGGGAGAGCCATTATTGATGCTATTGTAAGAACAGGATCCCCTCCAAGCGTCACAGCCACAGGAAGTTCTTTTCCCAGTCTTTCAGCTTCCTTATAGTGGTATCCTCCCCCTTTGCCAATTTGCATATGCATGCCAGTGGAGAAATTGTCATATACATGCATTCTGTACATTCCTAAATTTGGTACGTTATTAGTAGGATCTAAAGTTTGAACTAATGGAAGCGTGATAAATTTTCCTCCGTCATCAGGCCAGCATTTCAATATGGGTAAATCTTTAAGTCCGTTTTCTGAAATTAGATTATGAATTCTTTTACTATTTTTTTTGGGAGGGAATGCAAGTAACCTTTTTATCGTTTTTCTTTGCTCAAAAATCTTTTTTAAATTCGGAGGCCTCATTGCTTCAACGAAATTAAGCAGTTCTAACCCGATCTCTTCAGGATTCTGCCCTAATGCGATGTTAATTCTTTTCTCACTAGCAAACGTGTTTATTGCCAGAGGGAACTTAGAACCTTTTACATTTTCAAATAAAATTGCAGGCTTGCTTTCTTCTTGAGCTTTAATTGCAATTTCAGTAATTTCTAAATTTGGGTCAACTTCCTCAGAAACTCTATGCAATTCACCTTCTTCTTCAAGCTTTTCGATAAAAGCTCTGAAATCTGAAACCAATTAAGTCCCTTTCCATTCTTTTAAGGTCGAGGAAACTATTCCTAATTTTTCTAATACTCTTGAAGAAACCATACTTACTAAATCGTCGATTTTTTTTGGAACGTTGTAAAATCCAGGAGAAGCAGGAAGAACTATAGCACCTGCTTTAGTTAATTTAGTCATATTTTCAAGATGAATTAGACTATAAGGTGTTTCCCTTGGAACTACTATTAGTGTTCTTCTTTCTTTAAGACACACATCGGCCGCTCTTTCTATTAGGCCTCTAGATATTCCATTGGCTATGCTGCCCAGAGTTCCAGTAGAACAAGGCACAATTGCCATTCCTTTTGTTCTAAAAGAGCCACTAGCAATATTAGCTCCAACATCATTTTCATCAACAACCTCCAATTTGTTACCATCAATATTTAGGTTGTTTTCAATAATTTTTTTATCAGAAGAGGCCTTGCCAGTAAGGTCAAGACCTGCCTCTAGAGATAATATTCTTCTGCCTGGCTTAGATGTTACCAAATAACAGGTATTACCAGCCTCGCAAATTCCTTTTAAAACAGCTAGGCTGTATAAGCCTCCACTGCCGCCTGAAATACCTAAAATATACTTATCCATTTATTAATGTACTCAAAGCAAACATTAAAAGTAATACAGCAGATATTTGCGCATTCATATTAAAAAAGGCTTTATTTATGTTATTTTCACTTATTTTTAGAATCAAAAAATGCTCCTTAATAAATAATCCGAATAATATTGTACAACCAATCCAATAAATTAGTCCTAAATTTTCAATAAAACCTATTAAACATATAAGAACTATTGTTATTAAATGAGAAACCCAAGAAATAATTTTCGATTTTTTTATGCCTAATTTTGAAGGGATTGAAAAAATATTATTCTTTCTGTCAAATTCTATATCTAGAATTGCATAAATTATGTCGAACCCTGAAACCCAAAAAAAACCAGATAAACCTAGAAACAATGTAGATAATGAGAAACTTCCAGTCAATGCTATTTCTACTGCTGGAGGGGCTATTAAATATACCAATCCAAGAACATAGTGGCACATGTAGGTGAACCTTTTGGTAAACGGATAAATAGTAAAAATAGCAATAACAATTGGAGATAATAAAAAAGTAATTGTATTAAAACCTAGCAAGGTAATGTAAAAAATGATTAAGGCCATTAAAGCAATAATATACGCGCTTTTAGTGCTTATCTTTTTAGTTATAAGTTCTCTAGACATGGTTCTGGGATTTAGAGAGTCAATATTCTTGTCTATAATTCTATTAGCCGCCATGCCGTATGTTCTAGCCGATATTAATACAACCACAATTAATAAAAGTTCCGATAAGTTAAATTGGGTTTGTTTAATTACTAAAAAATAGGCACTGAGCGCAAATGGTAAAGCAAAAAGCGAATGCTCAAACTTAATAAAATTAGAATAATTTTTTATTTTTTCCAAAATCATTATTTTATTTTTCTAAAAGAACTAGATATAAGCAACAAAATCGATAGGATGACAATTAAAACTATGCCGTCAAAAATTAATGTATTCACAGCACCAATTTTATCAATACCGTAGCCAATTGGTAATGCTCCTAGCGGAATAGATGCAAAATTTAACATAAAAAATCCCATCATTCTGGCTCTATATTTACTATCTGTATATTCCATAGTAAGCACATTACTTAAAGCCATTCTTATTTGTTCAAACGCTCCAAAAAAAATTACAACAACTAGTCCTATTGCATATTGAGGGGCTAACCCAAAAATTAATGTACACAACCCAAGACCAAACGCTGAAATAATAAAAATACTGAATCGTAATACACCCTTTTTAAGGGTTGATATCAATAATGTGCCCATTACTGCTCCAACGCCAGCCATCGTTAGTAATATACCTATTTCTTGAGGTGATATCATATATAATCTTCTTGCAATAATAGGTAACTGAAGCCTTACAGGCATAGCTATCATACTTACTACAAGAGAAGAAATTAAAATAGCTAAAACTATCTTATTTCCCATTAAATAGTGAAAAGATTTTTTCATTTCTGCAAAATAACTACCTGAAACTGAATCATTTATTTCTGTCTTTGGAAGAAATAGGGCTAGCAAGAATGTAACAATCTGAATAACAGATATGATTAAAAATACGTTATCTGGTCCATATTTTCCATATAAATATCCTACAGCAGACCCTGAGAATACGGTGACTAAGGCCATCCCCGAAGATAATAAAGCAATTCCGTTACTTACGCTTTCCTCAGGTACAATTTTTGGTATGAAAGAATATCTAGCAGGAAGTTGAAATGAAAAAAGCGCTCCTTGAATTAAAGAAACAATAAATAAGAAATACCAATTTATAACATCTAATTCTATTAATACCCATGTGGAAAATGACGAGGCAAAAAAACCAATTTGAACAATTTGCATTATGCGCCTGTTCTCAAATTTATCCCCTATTACTCCCCCCAATATAGAAAACATAAGTAATGCCGGAGCAAACCCCATGCTCACAATTCCTGATATAAAAGCACTGTTAGTCAAATCATCGGTAAGAAGTGCTCTTGAAGGCATAGCCATCTGAATAGCTAAAATAAGCGAGACACTTGTCACCCATAGAATTCTATATCCAGGATATTGAAATGAGGCTAAGAAAGATTTCATGTAATTAAATGAATTTAATGTTTTTATTATAAAATTGCAATTAAGTATGTTTTTAGATCTAGTTTATAAATATTTAATAAGGAGGGTATTATTCTTATTTCCTCCTGAAGCAGCACATGTGCTGGTAGAAAATTTCCTTTTCTTTGCTCCAAAATTTTTGTTTAGGAATAAGTTTCATGAATCTACAAAAACTATATTATTTGGGGAAACAGTGCCTAGCCCAATAGGTATAGCTGCCGGTTTAGATAAGAATTGCAAATCTAGTGATAAATATTTAAACATGGGGTTTGGGTTTTCAGTAGTAGGTACTGTTATGAAGAATCCTAGGAAAGGAAATCCGAAGCCAAGGTTAATAAGACTGATTAATGAAAAAGCACTCATTAATTCTCTTTCTTTTCCTAGTGATGGCTCTGAAGCAATTCTCAAAAGATTAAAAAAACTAAAAAACTTTAAAGATCGAATAATTGTATCTGTGTCTGGATCTAATGAAGAAGAAATTATGGAAAATATATCTTATTTTAATGGCCATTGCTTTGGTTTTGAAATAAATATTTCAAGCCCCAATACCAAGGATTTAAAGAAATTTATTAACCCTGAATCAGTTAATTCTATTATTTCTAAAGCCCGTAATATAACAGATGCTCCAGTTCTAATTAAATTGCCAAGAATTTTTGATTTACCTGTTCACTTAGATGAGTTAGTGGTTTATGAAGATATACTAAGGATAGTTTCAATGTATAAAAAATCAGGTGTTGTTCTTGCTAATACAAGACCAATTAATGATGATAGGCTGAAGGTTGGGAGTGGAGGAAAAAGCGGAAAACCACTTTTTGATACAACATTGCTTTTATTGAATCATCTAAGGCCAAAATTTAATATACCAATTATTTGTTCGGGAGGGGTATCGAACTTTAACGATGCTAAGAAATTATTAGAATCTGGCGCAGATGCTATTCAGATATATACAGGTTTGATTTATGAAGGCCCAAGTATAGCCAGAAAAATAAATACTGAACTGAAAGATTCTAAATTATTGAATTAATATAGTTAACAAATCCTAATTTATCTGGAGTTTCGATTGAGTTTTTTTCAGGGATCAATTGCGAGGCTAGACTTCCTTTTACTGTAAATCCATATTTAGCGTATTTAATAAGATCTAGGTCTGCAGGACCATCACCAAAATAGAACAAATCATCTTTCGAAAGATTTAATAATTTAATTAAATCTTTAGTAGCGTTTACTTTGCTTCCTCTTTCAGATGAGATTTCGCACATATTAGCAAAAGTTTTATTTATTTCTAGATTTATATAATTCGCTTTTAAATTTTTATGGACATTATCAATATTTTTTTCACTTCCCACTAAAAGAATGACGATTTTATCTGGGATTGATATCAAATCATCTACGAGATTGAGTTTTATTTCTTGTCTTTCACAGTAATCTTCAATCCATTTAAATTTATTTATTACATATATTTGATCATTACTATAAAGAGCAATATTTATATTTGGATCTAAATTTTCGACAATTGAAATTGCAAAGTTTTTACTTATTGGATGTCTGTATATATCATTTCCTGTCTCAACATCTGTAATAACTGCCCCTCCATAGCAAATGATTGGGATATCTATATTTAAACTCTTAGCATATTTTAGAGCAGGAACTTTACTTCTTCCTGTAACAAATGAGAAGTGAATTCCAATGTTTTTAAGCTTTTTAGTCAAATTCTCTAATTCTTCTAATATTGATCCATTTTGAAGAATAGTTCCATCTAGGTCAGTTAATATTAATGGGCTGGCTGTCAGTCTTTCTATAATGCTCATGTTGTGTATAATAACTTTGTTTGATCAATAATATATAAAAAATGAATGCAATAGTTATTATTCCATCCCCATTAAGAAATCTTACAAATGGAGAAAGAAAAGTTAATATAGATTTTGAAGGAACGTCTTCTTCTGTAAAAAATATAATCATAATTTTGGATAAATTATACCCTGGCACTTTAAGCAAAGTTTTAGATGAAGACAACCAATTGCATAAATATGTAAACATTTTTCTTGACGGTGAAGACATAAGATATCTTGATGGTGTCAATACCAAGGTAAGCGATAATGACGAATTAAGTATTGTTCCTGCTGTGGCGGGTGGATCTACTGGCTGCTCTTTAGTGAATCGATAACTACTTGATCTGGGACATTTTTAACAATCTTTGATATCCCTATATCTTCTAAAAGTATCCAATTGATTTTCCCGGATTTTACTTTCTTATCTGATTTGGCAATATTGTAAAGACTATCTAAATCTATACCTTCAGGGATTCTCGTAGGTAAATTGTATGCCTTTAATATCTTTTCTATTTTATTGACTAAACTTTCATCGCAATAAGACAAAGATGAGGATATTTTGGCTGCTACTACCATTCCTATGCTAACAGCTTCTCCATGAAGTAAATTTGTGTATGAGGTGTATGTTTCAAGTGCGTGACCGATAGTGTGACCAAAATTTAATCTAATTCTATCCTCTCCAGTTTCATATTCATCCTTAGAGACAATATTGGCTTTAATTTCAACACTCCTTCTTATGATTTCCGAGAAAATTGGTTCCTTTTTATCTAATAATTTAGCAGAGTTATTATTAAATTTATCAAATAAATTTTCATCAAACAGGAAAGAATGTTTTAGTGCTTCAGCCCATCCAGAATTCATTTCTCTTTCAGGCAATGTGGAAAGGCTTTCAGTATCCATGATTATCAATTTTGGTTGATAAAATGCTCCAACAAGATTTTTACCTTGCTTTAAGTTTACCGCTGTTTTGCCTCCTATTGATGCATCAACCATTGATGCCAAAGTAGTTGGTATGTGGATTAATTTTATCCCTCTCAGCCAAGTGGCAGCAACATATCCCACAAGATCTGTTGCTACACCTCCTCCCAGAGAAAAAATAATGTCAGATCTTTCAACTCCTTTTTCATGAAGCCATTCATAAATCTTAGTTACAGTGGACAAGTCTTTTTTAGTTTCGCCTAGTTCAATAGAAAGCGATTCTACTTTTATAGCATTAGACTCAAAAGTTTTAATGATATTTGTGCCAATATTTGAGAATACTTTTATGTCTGATATAAGAAATATTCTTGAATTAGTTATTTCATTTTCTGATAGGATGTAAATTTTTTCTAATATACCTTCGCCAGTATAAATATCATAATCTCCTTGTTGAGATTTAATCTGACCTGCAAGCATAGAATTATTCATCGTTCCTATAAATATTATTTTTCATTTCTAAGGCAATTCCTTCCATATCCTTATTATCTGTATCGATATGAAACGATGCCAATGAGTATAAAGAATATCTTTTTTTTGCTTGTTGTTCTAAATTTTCGATTAGACTTAAATTATTGTTAAATAATAGAGGCCTATGATTTTTGTTTGATTTTGTTAGTCTGCTTTCTATTTCTGAAGGGCTGGCTTTCAACCAAAAAGTAGACCCATAATCATTCATAAGGTTCATTATGTTTGGCACTTCAGGTGTTCCTCCTCCAGTTGAGATAACGACTTTATCTTTTTTGATCAACTCTCTAATCAGTATCAATTCTTCAGATCTAAAAAACTCTTCTCCATTCTCTCTAAAAATATCATCAATGGACTTATTATGTTTTAGTATTAATTTTTCGTCAGTATCAATGAACTCCCAATTTATTAAATTTGATAGTATATTTCCACAAGAAGTTTTACCTGAACCAGATTGCCCGACTAAAAAAACTCGATTATTTTCGATATTATTTTCCACCAAACTCATTATGTGTATTGGTATAATTAGAGACGTTAGAAACTATTTCATCAATATGATCTCCTCCAAATTTTTCTAATATTGCATCTGTGAGTATTATTGCCAGCATAGCCTCTCCTATAACACACGCAGGTGGAACTTGGCATATATCACTTCTGTTATATTGAGCCTCAACTATTTCTCCTGTGTTTATGTCAACTGAAGGAAGCGGGTTTGTCATAGTTGCGATTGGCTTTATAGCGACATTCACTATTATTGGTTCTCCATTTGTTACCCCACCTTCGAGGCCTCCTGCATGGTTTGTGAGGTGCTTGAAATTTCTTATATCTTTTTTGTCAGGAACTATTACATCTTGAACATCCCTCCCTGCCTTTTTTGTATTTTCAAATCCATTTCCTATTTCTACTCCTTTGACTGCATTTATGCTCATCATGGCTTGAGCAATTTTTCCATCTAGTTTCCTGTCCCATTGGGAAAAACTTCCTAGGCCAACTGGCAGATTAAAAGCAATTACTTGAAATGTTCCTCCTATTGTTGTTCTTTCTTTTTTAGATTTTAAAATAGCATCAATGAACTTCTTTTCTATATCGGGCGAAGCAGTCCGTACCTCTGAAGTTTCAGTACGATCCCAATCAACATTGTTAATATCTTCTTCATTTGACTCTACTTTCCCAATTGACATTACTCTGCTTTTTATATCAATTCCGAACTTTAATAAAAATATTTTACAGATTGCTCCAACCGCAACCCTGGCTGTTGTTTCTCTTGCACTTGCACGTTCAAGCACATTTCTTAGATCGTGTTGTTTATATTTTAAAGCGCCTGCAAAATCAGCATGACCAGGAACAGTTTTAGTGAATTCTTTCTTGTCTACTGAATCTCCTACCGGATAAGGCGACATTGCTTCTTTCCAGTTTTCATGATCAAGGTTTTCGATCCATAATGATATTGGTGAACCTAAAGAGACCCCGTGTCTAATTCCTGATTTTATAACAGCATGATCTTTCTCTATTTTCATTCTGCCGCCTCTGCCAAACCCTTTTTGCCTTCTCTCAAGGTCAACTTTTATATTATCTTCTGATATATCTAGCCCTGCTGGAAGTCCATCTAGTAGAACAGATAATCCAGGGCCGTGTGATTCTCCAGCTGTTAAAAATCTAAACATTTCTTACTCCTTCAAAGAGTTTATAGCTTTAACCGTAGATATTACAATTCGCTAATAATCGATTTTTCCATTATTTCGTAAGGGCAATTTTCGCCACTAATAAGTTTTAATCCCTCTATTGCCTGATGTATTAACATGGATATCCCCGTTATAGCCTTTCCACCAGAATCTTCTACTTTAATCAAAAAAGGAGTTTTTTTTGGGGAATAGACTAGATCAAACCCAACAACATCTTTATTCAGCTTTATATCACCAATAATTGAACTATTTGGGTTAGGCCCGCTACTCATGCCTAATGATGTAGTGTTAATTATCAAATTAGCATCACTTATTAATTCTTTGGAATAACTGTCACCAAACTTAGAAGTAATGATGTTTGAGTCGGGATATTTTGAAGAAATATTATTAGCATTCTCTATTGTTCTGTTTATTATTGATAATTTTTTTGATCCCTCTGAAATGAGAGATTCAACTACGGCTTTTGATGATCCCCCTGAGCCTATAACTACAATATTGATATCATTAACCGAACTTTTTATTTGATCTGGAAGAGAATTGTAAAATCCAATATAGTCGGTATTGAACCCCTTTACCTCCCCATTTTCTACCTTAAACCAATTAACTGACC
>MDTE01192963.1_pt1 | contig 69524 bp, 60 predicted proteins | sample 811231 | NCBI WGS metagenome assembly MDTE01 (sample SAMN05326651, study PRJNA326480) | marine metagenome | isolation source: seawater | place: Indian Ocean: Red Sea | collected 2010
AGTCGACGGGTCTTCCAACACGCTTTCCCCACAGCGCGTCGCTCTCGACAGACCCGTTCGTCTGCTCCGGCAGGGCCTCATCTCGCCCCAGGAGGTGCATACATGGCAACACGCGGACGACCTACTCAACAGAAACGGCAACGTGAGCGCGCCCGTCAGGAGCAGCGTAAGATGAAGGAAGCCCGTCGGCAAGAGGCCAAGGAGCGGCGAGCCGCCGCCCCGGCGCCTCCCCCCGGAAGCGATCCGGACCTGGACGGGATCGTCGCCGGGCCCCAGCCGATGAGCGAGTGGCAGGTCGAAGGACTGGCCGAATTCGAGCCCAAGGACGACGAAGAGGAAGAGGAAGAAGCGGCCGCCCAGACCAGCTGACGCCCCGACTAGCGGCTCGCCATTGGCTGGCCGCTCAGTCCTGTCGGAGCGCCACCATCGGGGTTACGCGCGTCGCCCGCCGAGGCCGGCCATCAGCCCGCCAAGGCCGCCGCCACCTCCGGTTTGCTTGCCCATGGCACCCATGGCGGCAGCCGCCACCAGCGGAAGCAGCTTCTTGGGCACGCCGGCGTCGAGTCCGGTCTGGCCGGCGGCATGCGCCTCCACGTTCCGGCTGACGTCCTTGCTCCCGAGGATGTGTCCAAGGATCTTGTTTCCGTCAGCGAGCGCCGCACCTTCGCTGAGCGCCCCCGGCTGATCGAGGTAGCGGGCATGATTACCCTTGGTCAGGGCACCGAGCAGTCCTCCATCCCCCCGCTCTACTTGGCGTTCCGGGCCAGTCCCTTGGTCAGCGCCGGTGCCATCTGACGAACGGCGTTCTGCGCATCCGCCTCTCCAAGGCCGACCTGTTTGGCAAGCTCGCCGATGACGCCGCCGTTGTTCGCACTGACCAATGTCTCGATCAGGTTCATGCGTCCCTCATTCACTGGCGCGAACGACCTCGTCAATCGAGGCCGCCGCGATCGGATGATAGCCCGGACGAGCGCGCTCATAGATGGCCGCCGCGCGAGCCCGCCCCTCGGGCGTCGTGACGAGCTCGTCATAGAGCGGCTTAATCAGTTTCCGGCGACCGATCTCGACCAGATACCGATCGAGACGGGACCAGGCCGGCGCGTAGTCGTTACGCACCGCGATCAGCAGCCACACATGGGCCACCTCGGCGTTGCCGACCTCGGTAAGACCGAACGCCGCATCGAGCTCGTCGAGACGGGCCGTCGAAAGCGTGGGCGGGAGCGAGCGGAGGAAGTGCAGCCACTCCTGCGTCGACCATGCCGCGGCGGGCAGCGTCGACGAGACCCGATCTCCAGCGGCCCAGTCGTTGGCCAGCGCAGCCACCCGGACGAGCGCATCGGACTCGGTTCGGGGTGCGTCATCCGGCAGCCCCGGCTCTTCGATCCATCCGTCGACGTCGACCGCGGCCCTCACCTCGGTGTCCGCGAGATAGGTATCGAGGTAGGCGATGAAGTCCGCCGTCGTGATGCTCCGGAACGCGAAGTGGTCGAAGTAGCCGCGCAGGAATCGGTCGAAGCGCTCCCGACCGACCAGGCCTTCGAGCCGCCGAAGGAACAGCTCGCCCTTCAGATACGGCACCTGGGTAAAGCCGTCGTCCGGGTCTCGTCCGGAGAGATCGACATGGAGGATCTGATCGGGGGGCGGAAGCCGATCCAGTTCTTCAGCCAACGTCTCCCAGTCGAGTGTCGCCTCCATCGCCACCCGCTCCGGTCCGAAGACCGCCTCGAGGATCCGGCGCTCGAGATACACCGTGAACCCTTCGTTCAACCAGAAATCGCGCCAGCTGGCGTTCGTCACCAGATTGCCAGACCACGAGTGCGCCAGCTCGTGCGCCACCAACCCTACGAGGCTCTTGTCTCCGGCGATCACGGTCGGGGTGGCAAAGGTCAGTCGCGGGTTCTCCATCCCGCCAAACGGAAAGCTCGGCGGCAGCACCAACAGGTCGTACCGCTCCCATCGATACGGACCGTAGAGCTGCTCGGTCGCCACCATCATCGCTTCGGTGTCGTCGAACTCGGCCGCGGCGGCCGCGACCACCGACGGCTCGGCCCACACCCCGGTCCGGTCGCTCATCGCCCGGAACTCGAGGTCACCGACCGCCAGCGCGATGAGGTAGGACGGAATCGGCTGCCGCATCTCGAAGCGGAACTCGCCACCGAGCGGCGCGGCGAGATCGGTGTCGGCGCTCATCACCGCGCGAAGCGCGGCCGGTGTGCGCACCGTCGCGGTATAGGTGACCCGCACGCCAGGCGTGTCCTGCAGCGGGATCCAGCTACGCGCATGAATCGCCTGCGACTGCGTGAACATGAACGGCTGCTCGCCGCCGGCCGTTTGGGCTGGTTCCAACCACTGGACACCGGAGGCCTCCGCGCTGGTCCGGTAGGCGATGCGGACGCGGGTGGCATCGGCGTCGAGCGTGACCCGCAGCCCCGCGCCAAGGACGGGGTCGGGCTCGTCGAGAGCGAATGCGGCCGCGCGCCAGGCCCCACCGGCGCCCGACTGCTCCACCGTACCGATCGTCAGATCCCGCGTATCGAGCCAGAGCGTATCGGCGTCGGTGGCGACCCGTTCGACCTGGAGCGTGACGCTGCCGTCGAGGGTCCGGTCTTCGAACCCCACATCCCAGTCCAAATCGAGATGACGAACCACGATCTGGTCTGGCGTGGCGTAGGAATGAGCATCAGGTCCGTGCGACATGGTGATATCCGATCGGGAGGCAGGCGTCGACGAGCGCTCACAGGACGTCGAGAGGCTCCCCAGCAACAGCACGAGAACGATCCGGTAGAGAGCGGTGCGCCCCATCGTGGTCAGGATACCAAGTGGTCCAGGCGGTTGGAGTACACTGGGGGGTGGCGCGCGGCGGTGTGGGATCTCCCACGGCGGCGTGAGCGTCTCAAGAATAGAGGCGCGGAGGCGCCCGAGCAACTTAGGGGAAGGAGAACGGACGATGGCCTCGGAGCATACGCTGAAGTTCACCGACGCTGATTTCGATCAGGCGGTGTTGCAATCCGATAAGCCGGTGCTGGTGGATTTCTGGGCCGAGTGGTGTGGCCCGTGTCGGATGATTGCGCCGGCCGTCGAAGGACTGGCCGACGACTACAACGGTCGCGTGGCGGTGGGCAAGCTGAACATCGACGAGAACCCGAACACGCCGATGAAGTATGGCGTGCGATCGATCCCGACGCTCCTGCTCTTCAAGGGCGGCGAGGTGGTCGAAGCGACCGTTGGCGTGGCCGGCAAGGAACAGCTGGCCGCCCTGCTCGACAAGCACGCTGGCCAGGGCGCCAGCGCGTAACCACGACCTGCCGGCTCCGTGTTCACACACGAGAAGGCCCGCTCTTCGGAGCGGGCCTTCGCTTTGTACGGTCAGTACACCTCCAGGTCGCGACCATAGACCACCTCGCCGTCGAAACTCAGCCGAACCTGCTCGACCATGTCTTCATCAGTGTCGCCACCCAGGTGTAGCTGATGGGTCAGGATCACCATGCCGACGCCGGCGTCGGCCGCGATCTGGCCGACCTTGACGGCCGAGGTGTGGAAGGTGCCGTGATACTGCTGCGTGGGCGCCTCCCGCTCCCGCAGCCCGGCCGCGCCATAGGCTTCGTGCACCAGCACGTCGGCCCCACGGGCAATCTCAGCGAGCCCATCGAACGGCCCGGTGTCGCCCGAGAACACGATGGTGCGATCGGCCGTGGTCAGCTTGTAGCCGAAGGCATGCTCCATCGTGCCGTGTGGCACGGCGAACGCCTCGACCCGGATCGTCTCGTCCTCATAGACCATGCCCGCGGCGATCTCTTGGGGTTCGACGACGAGCAGGTCGCGTCGCAGTTGTTCAGGCCCCTCTACCCGCACCCGGATGTCTTCGCTGAACGCATCGAGGAGCGAGTCGGTCATCCGCGTGAGTCCGGGCGGACCGAACGTCTGAAGCGGAGCGGCCCGACCGAGCACCCACGGAGACAGGATCAGGTCGGGATACCCGAGGGTGTGGTCCGAGTGCAGGTGCGTGAAGAACGCGAACCGCAGATTCTGTGGCTGTAGCGCCGTCAGCCCGCTGACGATCGCGCCGGCCGCGGCCCGTCGGACCACCCCGGGACCGGCATCCACGAGATACGCGGTGCCACCCGCCACCACCGCGGTGGCGGGTCCGAACCGGCCAGGCTCGGCTCCCGGCGTGCCGGTGCCGAGCATCACGATCCAGGTTCGCGACGGATCTCGGGCCTCGGGCTCGGCGGGTGCCGCCGGCGGCACCGGCTCGGTCGCGGGCGGCTGGACGGATCCGGACGATGGGACGGACGTCGGCCCCGGGTTCGAGGGCGCGTCGGCGCAGCCCAGGCCGGCCAGAATCCCCAGAACCGCCATCAGTGCGGCCGGTCGCGGTGTCGGCATGGGCCGGATTATAGCTGCGGCCTTGTGCGGTATCCTGGGTGGTGCCAGTGTCGAGGACCCACGTGATGACTCACCCCATCGATTCGCCCCCCGTGAGCCGGTCGCCCCGCCGAGGGGCGTTACTCGCCTGGCTGGTGGCCGTGGCTGGCGCCGCGACGGGCTGCAGCGTGGAACTGGCGCCGTCGACACGGGCCATCGCCGAGGAACCTGAGGCGGCGACCCAGCAGGTGTCCGGCGACGTGGGACGGCCGACGGCGGCGCAGCTCCCGGAGATGCCGCCGCCCTATGGCGATCTGCGCTCCGACGAACAGGCACGGATCAGCCTCTTCGAGAACACCAGCCCGTCGGTGGTCTATATCTCCACCGTCACGCGGCGTACGGACCTGTTCGGCCGCGGGGTCAGTGTGCCGCAGGGCAGCGGCACCGGATTCGTCTGGGATGACGAAGGTCACATCGTCACGAATTACCACGTCATCCAGGGCGCGTCGTCGGCCCGCGTGGTGATGCACGACCAGACGAGCCACATGGCCGAGTGGGTCGGCGGCTCGCCCAGGCACGATCTGGCGGTCTTGAAGATCGACGCGCCGGCCGCCGCGCTCAGCCAGGTCACGATCGGCGACAGCGACCGTTTGCGGGTCGGGCAGAGTGTCTACGCCATCGGCAACCCGTTTGGCCTGAACGCGACACTCACCACCGGGATCGTCTCAGCGTTGAATCGACAGATTCCCGGACTGACCAATGGCGCCATCATCGAGAACGTGATTCAGATTGACGCCGCGATCAACCCGGGCAATTCGGGCGGACCGTTGCTCGACAGCCAGGGCCGGCTGATCGGCGTCAACAGCCAGATCGCCAGCCCATCCGGCGCGTCGGCCGGTGTTGGATTCGCGGTGCCGGTCAACACGGTCGAGCGGGTGGTCCCCCAGCTGATCGCGAATGGTGAATACACGCCCGCTCAGCTCGGTATCAGCGTCGCGTCGGCCCGTCTCAATCAGCTGGTCGCGCAGCGGCTGGGCGTCTCCGGGGTGCTGATCGCCCAGATCGTTCCCGGATCGGGCGCCGACCGGGCCGGGCTTCAGGGCACCGATCCCAATGCCGACCAGCTCGGCGACATCATCGTGGAAGTAGCTGGCGACGCGGTCTCGTCGCTGAGCGACCTCCGCCAGGTGCTCGATCGATACAAACCAGGGGACGACGTCGACGTGTCGCTCTACCGGGATGGCGACGTGGGACGGGTCGAAACGGTCCGCGTCCGTCTAATGTGATCAGTCGAGGCGCACGGCCCGCAGCTTGAGATACGACCCCGGCTCGTACTCATGGGCGATCGGCAAGTGCGGCGGGGGAAACCGCGGTCCTGGACCGCAAGCTGTCCAGCCCCTCGTCATCAAAGGAGCAGACGTCATGACCTTCTTGCTCGATCTCCTGATCCTTCTGCACGTCACGACCGGCTTCGTCGGACTTGCCGCGTTCTGGGTACCGGTCTTCGCCCGAAAGGGCGGCGTGGCCCACAAGCGATTTGGCGCGATCTACACCTATTGCGCCTACGTGGTCACGCTGTCGGCGGTAACTGCCTCGATCGGTCGAGTGGCGCGGTATCGCGCCGACGGCCTCACCGTCGCCGACGAACCGGCGCTCTACGGGTTCGCGCTGTTCCTCGGCTATCTCGGCGTCGCGACGTTCGCGTCGGTACGTCAGTCCATCCGCGCCGTCCAGACCCGTCACGATCCGGGCGCCCTTCGCACGCCGTTCCACCTCGGGTTGGCTTATGCCTCGGTGGGCGGCAGCCTCGGCGTGATCGGCTACGCTCTGGCGTTCGAGTCGAGCGCATCACCGATTCTGTTCGCGTTAAGCCCGATCGGGATCTTCACCGGCCTGTGGATGATCAACCTGATGCGCCACCCGGATGCGGAGCACATGGGCTGGTTCTACAGCCACATGGGCTCGATGCTCGGCGGAGGGATCGCCTTCCACACGGCATTCGCCGTGTTCGGCGCGCAGCGGCTGTGGGACTACTCGTTGTCAGGAAGCCTGGCGGTCGTGCCCTGGATTCTGCCGACCGTCATCGGGATCCCGGGCATCATCCTGGGACGACGCTACTACCAGAAGAAGTTCAACCGAGCCGAATCGCCCGCCGCAGCCGAGCAGCCCGTGGTGAAAGCCCGCTGCATTCGAACGGCGCTGAATGACGCGTGAGCTACGTTGCTCCTCGGTCAAAAATCTCCGATTTTCTCCCTCGTCGCGCTTTGTCACACCTGCCCAGCACCGTTCTCGGTGCGACGCGGGGTTTCACCACGAGCTGCTAAGGTCCAGCGGTCTTCAACTGGTGCCAGGCGCCGAGTCCGGGATCTCGAAGGACACCGAAGATGCGTTCGTGGTCGTCCCACATCTGGGTGGCGGTGACATCGATGCCCGCAAGGTCGCAGTAAACAAGCGCGAACGCCACGGCATACTGCGCGGGCAGTCGGTCGTCACCCACATCGTCGGCGATGTCGTCGTAGGTCGGATCCAGTTCGGCGATCCAGGCGGCGGCCTGCTCGAGACCGTGCGCCCGAGGCATGTAGAGCAGCGGCGAATCGGCCACCTGGTAGGTGCCCACCTGCATGGCGTACATCAAGCCGCCCAGCTCTGGGTTCCGCCCCGGCGGTACCGGCACCAAGGTGTCGTCGGCGCCGGCCGGGGCGAGATCCCGCTGACGCCCCACGGCACGCAGTTGCCAGGTGCGCGGCTCGTCGTCGAACAACCGGACCCAGCCGTCACGGCGGGCGACCATGTCCCGATGGCCCTCGGGAGCAACAAACGACATCCCGACCGGCGAGGTCACGACCAGACGGGCGCCGCTCAGGTTCCGGATGTTGATGGTGACGCTGGAGTCGTCGCGGCCGCGCACCTCGGCCTCCACCAACCCCCGCGCCATCGCGTCGAACAGATCGACGCTTTGCGCGCGCGCTCCGGGCACGGTGGCGTCGTCGGCCCCGGTCAGAATGAACAGATGCTGACCGGGCAGAAACTCATGCAGATCGACCAGGGCAAAGCCGGCGGGCAGCCATTCGTCCAGCACCTGTCGGACCGACATCGCATGGTCCGCCTTGAGGTGGTCGCCGGTGCCGTCCTCGACCCGATACTCGAGGAGCGCCACCCGCCCCCCCGTGGCGAGCGACGCTCGCATCCCGGCCAGCATCGCCTGGTAGTCCGACATCTCGTGGTAGACGTCGGCCAGGATGATCCAGTCCACTTCACCCGCGGGCAACTTCGGGTCGTCGGGCGTGCTGAGCACCGGCACGACGCCCTCCACTCCCTCCTGGGCCGCCAGGTCCCGCATGATGTCCAGCATCTCCCGCTGGATGTCGACGCAGTAGACGCGGCCACCCGGCGCCACCTGTGGCGCCATCCGTCGAGCGTAGTAACCGGAGCCGCACCCGATGTCGGCGACCACGTCACCCGGCTCGAGGCCCATGGTGGCGAGCACCTCCTCGGGCCGCTCCTCGGCCACCCGCTCCGCCCGCTCGAGCCATTGAGCTCCTCGGAAGCTCATGTAGTCCGCAGGTACCCGATGACGCTCGGTCCGGTCGGGCTCGCTCACCTGCGCCTGGGTCAGCACGGGGGTCAGCAGCCCGACGACGAGCGACAGCGCGATCCAGCCCGGCAGCGTTCTGGGGTCGGTCATGGTGGCGATATCCTCTCCGCTGGTCTCCCCAGCATAAACTTACCACCGTCTGATACGCTGCCGAGTGGATGGGGGACGACACACCAGCGACGGCCCGCGAGCGGTTTTTGTCCGCCTACCCGACCTACGTCGAGACCGCCTCGTTCGACGAGGTACGGACGCGTGAGTTCGCGCGGCTCGACGAGGCTGGCGTTGTGTATCTCGACTACACCGGCGGAGGGCTCTATCCGTCATCGGTCGTCACCGCCCACGCCGAGTTCCTCAACCATCACGTGCTCGGCAATCCCCACTCGGCGAACCGCCCGTCGGCGCTCGCCGGCGAGCGGATCGAGCAATGCCGCGCGCACGTCCTCCGCTACTTCAACGCCGACCCCGCGGAGTACGCCGTGGTGTTCACCGCCAACGCCAGCCACGCCCTCAAGCTGGTCGGCGAAGCCTATCCGTTCGCGCCGGGCGACCAACTCCTGCTGACGTTCGACAACCACAACTCGGTCAACGGCATCCGGGAGTTCGACCGGGCGCATGGCGCCGAAACCGCCTATGTGCCTGTCGTGCCACCCGATCTCCGTGTCGACGAGACGCACCTGCGAGAGCGGCTCGCTCAGGCCCGACCAGGAGGACACAACCTCTTCGCCTTCCCGGCCCAGTCCAACTTCTCGGGCGTCCAGCACCCGCTCGGGTGGGTCGCCGAGGCACAGGAGCGCGGCTGGGACGTGCTGCTGGACGCCGCCGCGTTCGTGCCCACGAACCGTCTCGACCTGGCCACGGTGCGGCCCGACTATGTGGCGCTCTCCTTCTACAAGATGTTCGGCCACCCCACGGGCGTGGGCGCGCTGCTGGCCCGACGTTCCGCCCTGGAGAAACTGCACCGGCCATGGTTCGCGGGGGGTACCATCACGGTCGCCTCGGTCCAGGGCGACCGATTTTTCCTGGCCGACGGCGCGACCGCCTTTGAAGACGGCACGCTCGACTACACGAACATCCCGGCGGTCGATGCGGGCCTCAGCTTCCTCGAGGCGGTCGGGCGCGACCAGCTGCACGAACGTCTGCGGTGTCTGACCGGGTGGTTGCTGGATGAGATGCTGGCGCTGACCCACGCGTCGGGTCGACCTCTGGTGAAGATCTATGGCCCGCGAGACACGACGGCCCGCGGCGCCACCATCGCCTTCAACCTGCACGATGGGGCGGGCGAGCTCGTGCCACACACCAAGGTGGAGCGCCTCGCCGGCGCCATCGGCATCTCGCTGCGCACGGGCTGTTTCTGCAACCCGGGAGCCGGCGAGCTGGCCTTTGAGTTGTCGGCCGGCGAGCTCGACCGCTGCTTCGCCGAAAGCGGTGAGCGGATGACGAAAGATGACTTCGGTCGCTGTCTGGTGGGCGGCGAGAGTCCAGGCGCGGCCCGGGTCTCACTCGGCGTCGCCAGCACCTTCGACGATGTGCAGGCGTTTCTCCGTTTCATGGGTCAGTTTCGCGCCGGGTAGCCGCGGTCCGGAGGCTCTCGGGTCCCGTGGTACTCTGCGGTTTTGACCCGGCTCACCTCTCTACACATGGTTTCGAAACGGTTCGCATCCTGGCTGCTCGGCGATGACCTGCTTCGGAACCGCGCCAACGTCGTCGCCTTCGACGTAGGCGCCGGCTCGGTGATCACGATCGGCAGCCAGCTCGCGTTCCGGGCGCAGACCCGAGCAACGTTCAAGCCGCTGTTCAATGCCATCTTCCAGGGACCGGCCTCGGCCGTCGACGCCGACACGCTTTCACGGCTGCGGTAGCCGCCACTGAGCGGTGGGGCCGGGCGGTCCCTCCTCATCCATGACCAAAGCTTCGGATCCGGCGTCGCTCTATCGCAGTCGGCTCGCGGAACGCCAGGCTGAGGCCCGCGCGCTCGACGCGCAGGCCCATCGGATCGGCACCGCCCGCCTGGTGACGTTCCTGAGCGGACTCGCGCTCGGCTGGGCCATCGTCGGCCCCGGCTGGCTGACATCCTGGTGGCTCGTCATTCCCGCGATCGTGTTCGCCGGCCTGGTGATGGCCCACGACCGGGTAATCCTCTCGCGAGACCGGGTCCGGCGCGGAGTGGCGTGGTACGAGCGGGCACTCGCCCGGATCGACGACACCTGGCCGGGACAAGGCCCGGCCGGGGGCCACTTCGCCGACCCGGAGCATCTGTACGCGCAGGACCTCGACCTGTTCGGCGACGGTTCGCTGTTTCAGCTCTTGTGCACCGCCCAGACCAGCGGCGGCGAACAAACCCTGGCCGACTGGCTCACCGCGCCGGCCGGCGTCGACGAAGTGCGGCTCCGCCAGGGGGCGGCCATCGAGCTCCGTCCGAACACCCTCTTCCGCGAACGGCTGGCAACCGCCGGCGCGGAGGCTCGCGACAAGGTCCAGCCGGCCGCGCTCGAGGCATGGGCGACCGCCCCGCCGGTCGCGGCAGGCGTGTGGCCACGTGTGCTGGCGGGCGGCCTGTCCCTGCTCGTGGTGACCACGATAATCGCCTGGAACGCAGGCGCGCCGGTGCTGGCGCCGATCGTCGCCCTGCTTGCCCTGGGCGTGTTCGCCCGACGCTGGGCGAAGCCGACCACCGAGGTCATGACCGGCGCGAGCGCCCCGGCGGCGGAGCTGACCGTGCTCGGCGAGGTCAGCGGCGTGGTCAGGGCCGAACGCTTCGAGACCCCTCGCCTCCGGGACCTCGCCGAGGGCCTCGGGACCGCCAACGGTGAACTCGGCGAAGCGGCGCGTCGCCTGCGCCGACTCGTCGAGCTCTACGACTGGCAGCGCAACATGATGTTCGCGCCGCTGGCGGCACTCCTGTGCTGGCAGTTGCATCTGGCCTTTGCGGTGGAGGCCTGGCGAACGCGACACGGCGCCCAGGTAAGCGGTTGGCTGAGGCGCATCGGCGAGATGGAAGCGCTGTCGGCGCTCGGCACCTACGCGTTCGAGCATCCCGACGATCCGTTCCCCGAGATGGCGGCAGCCACCGGGGTCTCGCGCTACGAGGCGACTGCCCTCACCCACCCGTTGCTCCCGGCGGCGACCGCGGTCGCCAACGACGTTCGGCTGGGGACAGAGCCACGCGTCCTGGTCGTGAGCGGGTCGAACATGTCGGGGAAGACCACGTTCCTGCGCAGCATCGGCGTCAGCGTGGTGATGGCCCTGATGGGAGCGCCCGTACGCGCTCGACAGCTTCGCCTCTCTCCGCTCGCAATCGGCGCCACCCTCCGGATCGAAGATTCCCTCCAAGCCGGTCGCTCGCGCTTCTACACAGAGGTACTGCGGCTCGGACAGGTTGTCGCCCAGGCTCGCTCCGAACCGACGCTGTTCCTGTTCGACGAGCTCTTCCACGGCACCAACTCGCACGACCGCACCGAAGGCGCCCGTGGACTCCTCGACTCCCTGCTCCGGCTCGACGCCATCGGCCTGGTCACCACCCACGATCTGGCGTTGTCGGAGATTGGAGACCAGCTCGCCCCAGCGGCAGCCAACATGCACTTCGACGACCTGCTGGTGGACCAGGAGATGCGCTTCGACTATCGGCTGAAGCCGGGCCCGGTAACGAGGAGCAACGCCCTCGCCATCATGCGCGCGGTCGGTCTCGACATCCCGGTGGCGGAACCGCCCGACCCGGAGGCATCATAGGGCGTGATGGGCACGCGAGGTCAGACCGCCGCCGGCCCCGTGGTGGCTGCCCTTGCGCTCTCACTCTCCACCCTCGCGTTTCCCTCGCACGTCGCCGCGCAGCCCACGCTCGACCTGGTCCTCTCCCGGACCACGGCCTACGTCGAGCGCTTCGTCGAGCAGCTCTCGACGGTCGTGATGGAGGAGGACTACCGTCAGAGCTTTTTCTCCGGGGGACGGAGCAACCCGACCCGGCTGCGGCTCGTCTCCGAGTTCCTGCTCCTGCGGCTCGACGACGACACCGCGTGGGTCGGTTTTCGCGATGTCTTCGAGGTGAACGGACAGCGGGTCCGCGACCGTCAGGACCGGCTGGCGTCGCTCTTCATGGGGAACAGAACGCAGGCACTGGAACAGGCGCGACGGATCTCTAGAGAAAGCGCGCGCTACAACCTCGGGTCGACCGGACGCACCATGAACGTGCCGACCTACGCGCTCTTCTTCCTGCACCCGGCCAACATCAACCGATTCGCGTTCGAGGCCGACGGTGAGAATTGCGCCGACCAGCGCGGCGCCTGGCGCATCCGATTCGAAGAAGTCGAGTATCCCACCCTGACCCGGGGACTGCAGGGTATCGACCTGCCGGCCGACGGGCGGATCTGCGTGGACCCGTCCACAGGTCGCGTCCTGGAGACCGAGCTGGCGCTGCATCATCCGGGACTGGGTGGGCGCCCCGCCACCGAAGCTAGCGCGACGGTCCGGTTCGGCGCCGCCCCGGACGTCGAGCTCTGGGTGCCGGTGGAGATGCGCGAAAGCTACTCGGAAGGGGGCGGCCGGAGACGCACCAACAGCACCGCCACCTACCGTGACTTCCGTCAGTTCCAGGTCAGCGTAGAGGAGAACCCGGAGGCGCCCGCCGAACCTGCGAATCCGCAGTAAGCTGTTAGGCTCTCGCCCGGACCATTCGGCAACCAGAGAGGAACCCGTGTCTACACCGACCGTGACCATCCCGTCCCTGGACCCCGCAGTGCTTCGCGACCAGTGCTATATCGGAGGTGCCTGGCGCGCTGCCAGGAGCGGCCGCACGTTCGCCGTGACCAACCCCGCCACCGGCGACCAGGTGGGCGAGGTGCCAGACTGCGATCCGTCTGACGTCGAGACGGCGATCGCCGCCGCAGTCGACGCCTTCGACGACTGGCGACAGCGCCCCGCGGGTGAGCGCGCCGCCCTGCTGCTTGGCTGGGCCCGGCTCATGTATGCGCACCAGACGGACCTGGCGCGGCTGATGACCCTCGAGCAGGGCAAGCCGCTGGCCGAGGCCAACGGCGAGGTCGGCTACGCCGCGCAGTTTCTGGAGTGGTTCGGCGAGGAGGCCAAGCGCGCCTACGGCGAGGTCATCCCGGCGCCCCGGCGCGGTCAGCACATCCTGGTGCTGCGCCAGGCCATTGGCGTGACGGCGGCGATCACGCCCTGGAACTTCCCTGCAGCCATGATCACCCGGAAAGCGGGAGCGGCACTGGCGGCCGGCTGCCCGATGATCGTCAAACCGGCGGAAGGGACGCCGCTGACGGCGCTCGCGCTCGCCAGTCTGGGCGAACAGGCCGGTATCCCGGCCGGGGTGTTCAATGTCGTGACGGGCCTGGACGCCGCCGCAATCGGCCGCACGCTGACCGAGAGCGCCAACATCCGGGCCCTGAGCTTCACTGGGTCGACCGAGGTGGGCCGCAAGCTCATGGCGCAGTGCGCCACCCACGTCACCAAGCTCTCGCTCGAGCTGGGCGGCAACGCGCCGTTCATCGTCTTCGACGACGCCGACCTCGACGCCGCCGTCACCGGCGCCATAGCGTCGAAGTTCCGCAACACCGGCCAGACCTGCGTGTGCGCCAACCGCTTCCTCGTCCAGGACAGCGTGCATGACGCCTTCGTGGCCAAGCTGCGCGCCGCGATGGAGGAGTTGAACGTCGGCAACGGCCTGGACGAGGGCGTGACCCAGACCGCGCTGATCGACCAGCAGGCGGTGGAGAAGGTCAAGGCGCACGTCGCGGATGCCGTCGAGCAGGGCGCCGCGGTCGAGCTCGGCGGCTCGCCTCATGAGCTGGGCGGGACCTACTTCCAGCCAACGCTGTTAACCGGCGTCACCCCGTCCATGCGGTGCGCGCGGGAGGAGACCTTCGGCCCGGTGTCTTCAGTCATCCGCTTCGAGACAGAAGCCGACGCGATCCGTCTCGCAAACGACACCGAGTACGGGCTCGCGGCCTACTTCTACAGCCGCGACATCGATCGGATCTGGCGGGTGGCCGAACAGATCGAGACCGGCATCGTCGGCGTGAACGAAGGGATCATCTCGACCCCGGTGGCGCCGTTCGGCGGCGTCAAGGCCTCGGGAATCGGACGCGAGGGATCACGCCACGGACTCGACGAGTACACCGAGCTGAAGTATCTCTGTATGAGCCCGACCACATCCGGTTGATCAGACGGGTAAGCGTGAACCGGTCGCTGTCGTCTGGAGCTAGGTAGAGGAGACCACAATGAAACGCACAGTCCTGCTCGTCGTCGGAGTGACGCTGATGGCCACGGGCGCGTTTGCCCAGAACCAGGCCGCAATCGACAAGGCGCTGATGGCGGCGCCGAATCGCGCCAAGGAAGGCGCGGGCGTGATCGGCTGGGACGCCAGCGGCAACCGTGTCGTGCTCAAGGAGAGCACCAACGGGATGGTCTGCTATGACCGGTCGGACAACCCCGGCACGCGGCCCTTTGCGGTGCAGTGCACCGACCAGGGCAACCTCGACCGGGTCGAGCAGACGCTGAAGGCGTATGCCGATGGCGGCGACCGGCAGTCAGGACAGAAGCTGCTCGACGCGATGGAAGAGAACGGCACCCGGATCGCGCCGGTCTACGGGTCGCTCTGGCACACCATGAACGGTGACGACGCCGGGAGCGCCGGCACCCACATCACGATCGCCGTCCCCGGCGCCACGGCCGCCGACCTCGGCATCCCCGAGGGCAACAGCTCTACGCTCATGTGGATCATGGACGCCGGAACGTCGACCTCCCACCTGATGCTTCCAGGGCGGTAGAAGGAAGGCCCCGGGGCGAGGCCAGCGGCCAGGCACGCGATCTCGCGGGCCCGTGGCGATAGCTGACGCTAAGCGCTCTCGCCTCGGGCCGCCTTCAACATCTCGACGAGGGCGGTCCGGACCTCCTGCGGGGTCGAGACCGGGGCCGGGAACGCCACCCGGACCGGGCGGGGTCCGTCCGGCGTGATCGCCGACATCTCGAATCCGTAGCGATCTACTCCGGTCATGCTGGCGTCGGCGATGCCGCTGGCTCGTGAGTAGGCGTTGCAGTAGAGCGGCAGCGCATCGGCGTGGTCGTCGTTCATGTGCGTGATGATGCCGGCGGCCGCCTCTGCGAGCGGATCAGGCTCCGCCGCATGCCACTCATCCGCCTCGACCCACGACATCCGGCCATAGCCGCCGATGTAGCGTATCGAGGCCACCCGTAGCTTCCAGAACGCGAAATCGCCGAAGTCGACGTAGTAGGCGGCGTTCGGGTGGGTCGCGAGAAACGCCTCGCGCTCCGAGCCCGGGTCCGCCACCCGCGAGCACGGCCCGAGCAGGGTCACCCGCCCGTTGGCCAGCGGGTCCTCCTGCTCTCGCTCGGCCACCAGCAGCGACGCTCGCTCATCACCCTGGAGGTTCCGGGTGTGCTCGGCCATCGTGCTCACCAGGAACACTGGATCGCCAGCGTCGAAGGCCACGGTCACGAACGAGCCGTAGGGGTAGCCCTCGGGATCAGCCGCGAGGGTTCCCAGCGTGCCGGTCGTGATCCGGGCCGCCAGCGTGCGCGCCCGTTCGGCGTGCGACGGAGTGGGTATGTCTGGATCGTAGAGTGGGTCGGCCGACGCCGACGCGGGGCGCGCGTGCGCCGAGTCGTCAGAGGAAGACACGGAGGGGCACCTCTCCTGCCGCCGGCCGACCGGGTCCGCCAAAGCGGACCCGGCCACCGAGGGTACTAGTTGGCGACCTGGAACGGGATGGTCGCGATCTTGGTGTCCCACCAGACGGTGAGATTGCCACCCTGCTGACTCATGTCGGTGAAGGTGATGATCAGCTGGTCGGCGCTGACCGGATGCTCACTGACGGTCATCTCGGCGCGCAGCACGTCCATGTCGGTCGTGTAACCGTAGCCACCCCAGACGGTATTCGGGGTCTCCTCGCGGAAGCTCTGCTTGGCGCCCAGGTTCGAGAAGACGAGCGTCCACCCGTCGGCGGACAGATCGATGAACATGCTGTACTCGCCGGCCGCCAGCGTGTTGCCCCCGAAGACTAGGTCCGCCTCGGTAATGATCCGCGTGGTCACATCTGCGCCCACCCGCCAGATCGGCGCGCCGGCGTAGATCCGGGTGGCGTACTCCGCGCCCTCGCCAAACATCTCCCCGTTCCGCCCGCGCAGAATCGGTCGGCCATAGTCGACGTCGATCCAGCTGCCACCGCTGTAGCGGCCCTCATCATTGAAGCTCCCCCCGACCTGGGTCGAAGCCTGGCCGCGAGGGCTCGCAGGGCGATTCTGTGCCTCGGCGATGCTCGCCACCAGAACCACCGCCAACACGCCGAGTCCGATCTTGGTCATCCGCATCTCTCTTCTCCTCAATGACGAATCGTCTGTTCCAGAGACCTCTCTCCTCGCCCGACCGTTTACGACCGGGTCAAGGTGACAGGTCGAGTTTCCATGAGTGGGGTGAAGAAGTCGTTTCCCTTGTCGTCGATCACGATGAAGGCGGGGAAATCCTCGACTTCAATGCGCCAGATCGCCTCCATTCCGAGCTCCGGATACTCGTGCACCTCGACCTTCTTGATGCTGTGGTCGGCCAGCCGGGCCGCCGGGCCCCCGATGGACCCGAGATAGAACCCGCCGTGGCGCCCGCACGCCTCACGGACGGCAGCGGACCGGTTCCCCTTGGCCAGCATCACCATGCTGCCGCCCTTGCTCTGGAACAGATCCACATACGAATCCATCCGCCCGGCCGTCGTGGGACCGAACGAACCGGACGGACGCCCCTCGGGACGCTTGGCCGGCCCGGCGTAGTAGATCGGATGGTCCTTGAAGTACTGAGGCAAGTCTTCGCCCTGCTCCAAGCGCTCCTTGAGCTTCGCATGCGCTATGTCGCGGGCCACGATCACCGGTCCGCTGAGCGACAGCCGCGTGGCCACCGGGTACCGGCTGAGCTCGGCCAGGATCTCCGGCATCGGACGATTCAGATCGACCTGGACGACCTCGCCCTCGAGCTCGTCTGGGGTCACATCGGGCATGAAGCGGGCTGGGTTCTCCTCGAGCTGTTCGAGAAACACGCCGTCCCGCGTGATCTTGGCCAACGCCTGTCGGTCAGCCGAGCAGGAGACCCCGAGCCCCACCGGGCACGACGCGCCATGCCGGGGCAACCGGATGACCCGCACGTCATGGGCGAAGTACTTGCCCCCGAACTGGGCGCCGATCCCGATGTTGCGGCAGATGTCGAAGATCTGCTGCTCCATCTCGAGATCACGGAACGCCCGACCATGTTCGTTTCCACTGGTGGGCAGCGAATCCAGGTAGTGGGTGCTGGCCAACTTGACCGTCTTGAGGGTGAACTCGGCCGAGGGTCCGCCAATCACGAGCGCGAGATGATACGGCGGGCAGGCGGCGGTGCCGATGCTCCGCATCTTCTCCTCGGCGAACGCCAGCAACGACTTCGGGTTCAGCAGCGCCTTGGTTTCCTGATACAGGAACGACTTGTTGGCCGAGCCGCCGCCCTTGGCGATGAACAGCAGCTCGTACTCGTCGCCCGGCTCGGCATAGAGCTCGATCTGCGCCGGAAGGTTCGAACCGGTGTTCTTCTCGGTGTACATGTCCAGCGGCGCCAGCTGCGAGTAGCGAAGGTTGCGCTGGTCGTAAGCGTCGAACACTCCGTGCGACAACGCCTCGGCGTCGTCACCGCTGGTGACGACGTTCTGCCCCTTGTGTCCGATGACGATGGCGGTCCCGGTGTCCTGACAGCCGGGCAAGACCCGCCCCGCCGCGATGTTCGCGTTTCGCAGCAGCTCCAAGGCGACGAATCGATCGTTGGGTGAGGCTTCCGGGTCGTCGAGGATCGACCGCAGCTGGGCCAGATGCGACGACCGCAAGAGGTGTGCAATGTCGTCAAACGCGGTACGGGCGACGAGGCGTAGCACGTCAGGGTCGACCACGAGCAGCTCGCGTCCATCCACGGTCGTGGTGGACACCCCTTTGGTCGTGAGCTGCCGATACTCGGTCTGGTCCGGTCCGTGCTCGAAGAGCGGTTGGTAGTGGAAGTCGGCCATGATCACTTCTTTGCGGCGTTGACGGTCTGGAACTCGGTGAACCCGAGCAACCCCCAGGGTCCGTTCTCCACCCCGATGCCCGACCACTTGGCGCCGCCGATCGTCATGGTGTGGGGATGGGTCTCGAGCGTGGTCATGGCGGATCCGGGTCACGAGCGAGAAGACAGTCTCTCAGTATAATCTGGTCCGCGTCTCCACCCCCGTGCGCCGAGCCGCCGTGTCCCTGAACCTCTACGCCCTGGTTGCGCTGACCGCACTCGCCGGTGAGCTGGTCCTGTCGGCGGTCGCCGGACTGCTGAATGTCCGCGCGATGGGCGGCGTCGTGCCCGACGAGTTTCGGGATGTCTTCGACGGGGAGACCTACGCCCGTTCGCAGGCCTATACGAGGGCCCGGACCAGATTCGGACTAATCCAGTCGGCGACCAGCCTCGCCGCGCTGCTGGCCTTCTGGTTCGCCGGTGGATTTGGCTGGCTCGATGGCGTCGCGCGGGCGGCGGAATCCGGGCCTGTCACCACGGGGCTGCTCTTCGTCGGCGCACTTGCGCTCGGCTCGACGTTACTGGGACTGCCGTTCCGGATCTACGGGACGTTCGTCCTCGAAGAACGGTTCGGGTTCAACCGCACGACCGTCGGCACCTTCGCGGCCGATCTGCTCAAGGGCCTGGCGCTGGGCACTCTTCTCGGCGGGGCGCTCCTCGGGGCCATCCTCTTCTTCTTCGAGTGGGCGGGACCACTGGCGTGGCTCTGGTGCTGGGCACTCACGACGGTGTTCATGCTCGTGGCCCAGTTCGTGGCGCCCACATGGATCATGCCGCTCTTCAACACGTTCAGCCCGCTGGGCGATGGCGAGCTGAAGACGGCGCTGGTCGACTACGCGCGCTCCGTACGGTTCCCGTTTAGCGAGATCTTCGTAGTCGACGGCTCGCGACGCTCCGCGAAAGCCAACGCCTTCTTCACCGGGTTCGGCAGCCGCAAACGGATCGGGTTGTTCGACACCTTGGTCGAGCAGCAGACGACATCAGAACTGGTGTCGGTCGTCGCTCACGAGGTCGGGCACTACAAGCGCGGTCACCTATTGAAGGACCTGCTGCTCCGACTGGCCCATTCGGCGGCGCTCTTCTGGCTGCTGTCGCTGTTTCTCAATCGTCAGGGGATGTTCGACGCCTTTGGGGTCGCTGACCCCTCGGTTCATGCTGGGCTCGTCCTCTTCGGGCTGCTGTTCACGCCGATCGAGCTCGTCCTGTCACTTGTGGTCAATCGCTTCTCTCGTCGGTACGAATTCGAAGCGGACGCGTTCGCGGTCGAAACCACCGGGCAGGCCCTACCGCTCATCTCCGCGCTCAAGAAGCTGTCGGCCGACAGCCTCTCGAACCTGACGCCCCACCCGCTCCATGTCCTCCTGCACTACTCCCACCCTCCGGTACTCGACCGAGTGGCGGCACTCCGTGCGCTGGATCCGTCTCGGCAGCCCGCGGGCTAGATCACGCGGCACCGGGCGCCCGGCTCTCGCGGCGCGCCGACATGTCGATGGCGAGCTGGGTGCGGGGGATCTCGCCGGCTCCTACCGACGCCTCGGGCTGGTGCTCATCCCGCCAGGCCCTCGCCGCGGCCTGAGTCCATCCATCGAGGGCCAGCGCTTCGAGCGCGGTGGCGAGAGCGCGGCCGTGCCAGAAGCGGCCGTCCGGCGCCTTCGAGAGACAGCGCCGGAGCACCGCCTCCAGGCCGGCGTCGACCGGTCGGCCCGCCAGCTCGGAGGCCGGTGGCACCTCTCCGTTCAGATGGAGCGCCATCACCTCGATGGCGGTCGGACCACTGAAGACCTCGCGGCCCGACAGCAGGAAGTAGCCGACCGCTCCGAGGGCGTAGACATCCGCGAGCGGGCCAAGACTGCTCTCACGCCGGATCGCCTCCGGCGCCAGATAGTGCGGGGTACCCACGACGGTCATCGCCTGAGTCACCATCTGGGTCCGCGCGGCATCGTCGGTGACCCCATCGAGCGACTTCACCAGGCCGAAATCGAGTATCTTGATCGTGTCGGCGACGCCGCCGCAGGCGCCCACCATGAGGTTCGACGGCTTTACGTCGCGATGCACCAGCCCCTTGGCGTGGGCCTCGGCCAACGCGCTGGCCGCCTGACCGAGCAGGTGCGCGACCCGGGCCACATCGAGCGGGCCGTGGCGCCGCACCAGCTGATCAAGATCCAGCCCCTGGAGATACTCCATGCGTAGTAGAACTGCCCGCCGGGCGTGCGCCCGTAGTCGAAGATCGACACGTTGTTGGGATGTTCCAGGCGGCTGGTCTGACGCACCTCCCGCTCGAATCGGGCCACCGCCTCCTCGCCCGCTTTCTCGACCGGGAGGAGCTTGAGCGCGGTGGGCCGCCGAAGCAGGACGTGGGTCGCCTCGTAGACGACCCCCATCCCCCCTTCGCCGATCTTCCTGGTCACCTCGTACTGTCCCAGTCTGGTTACGGCTCGCACCTCGCGTCTGAGGTCGCAGATAACCGACGAGGTGACGACGGTGACGGCCACGAACGACGAGCCGAACACCACGAGCCAGACCAACTGGATCGGTTCCACCGCGGGGTCCAGCCGCACCGCTCCCGCCACGGAGATCAGCACGCCGAGGGCTCCCACGACCAACGTGCGCATCAGGGTGCTGGGTACCAGCGCCGCCCGGAGCACGAGCGCCAGCGAAACGAGCAGGAGGACGAACAGGCTCGCTTCGGTGATGCCGCTGCCAACCAGCAAGCGGATGTAGAGCAGACCCAGGAGCGGCGGCACGACCGCATCGATGGCGTGGATCACCGACGCGGGCGGGCAGCGTCTCGCCATCACCCACCACACAAACCCCAGACCAATCGTGGCCAGCCACTCCACGAGATGCTGTTGGAAGGTCGGGGGTGTCGCGCCGTGGACCGTGATCCCGAGCGCCGCCTGAGTGGTTGCGATGGCGAGGAGGGCGAGGTGAATGAAGAACAGGACCTTCAGATACAGCTCGACCCGCGGCGCCAGCACCTCGGTGTCGACGGCCGGCTCCCGAGTGGTGGTTGCGCCCATGATTCAGCGGACCGGCGGGCGGCTAGCCGCCTATCCGGTACAGGTGAGTCCCGGTTCGGATGAAGAACGAGCCGGCGGCGACCGCCGGGGACGCCAGGGTGGCGCCGTCAAGTTCATTGACGGCCAGCTCCTGATAGCTGTTCCCTGGAGCGACGACGGTGGTGACGCCCTCCTCGCTCTGGAAGTAGATCCGCCCGTCGGCGTACACCGGCGACGCCGAGTAGTTGCCGCCAAGTCGATGCTGCCACTGCACCTCACCCGTGCGGGCATCGACGCAGGTGGCCACGCCGAGATCACTCACCAGGTAGAGCAGGTCGTCGACCAGGAGGGGTGAGGGGGTGTGAGGCGCGCCGCGGCGAAGCGTCCACGCGGTGTGGCTCGCGGTGACGTCCCCCCGACCGTCGGCGCGCACGGCCAGCAACGACGGCACCTGGAAACCGGTCGCGATATACACCAGGCCATGTCCATAGACGGGCGCCGGCACATTGGAGAACCCGTCCCCGTAGGACACTTCCCACACTTCGGCGCCCGTCTCCGGGTCGTAGGCGGTAGTGCGAAACGCCCCGATGCTGACGAGCTGCGGCTCTCCGTCCACCTCGATCACCAGCGGGGTCGAGTAGGCCTGCGAGATCGGCGCCCGGCGCATGGTCCGCCAGCGCTCATCGCCAGACTCGGCATCGAGCGAAACGACATACGCGGTGTCGTATCCGTCGACGCTCAGAAAAAGCTGTCCGTCGTGGAGGATGGGCGACCCACCGTTCCCGTGCTGGGTCACATACGGAAACCGCGTGGACCAGACACGTTCCCCGGAGGTGGTGAGCGCGGCAGTGCCATCGGCGCCAAAGTGCACGTAGACGCGATCCCCGTCCACGATCGGGGTTGGCGACGCCAGGCTGTTCTTGGGATTGGGCGATGCGGTCGCGCCGACCCGGAACACCTCGACATCGAGCAGCTGCTCGCCCGACTCGATATCGAAAGCCACCAGGCGCAGCGAACCGGCGTCGTCCCCGGTCGCGGTGGTCAGCCAGACGCGTCCGTCGGCCACCACCGGCGAGGACCAGCCGAGGCCTGCCACCGGGACCTTCCAGCGGACATTGGCGGTCTCGCTCCACTCGACGACGAGGTCGCGCTCGGCGGAATGTCCCTGACCGGTGGGACCGCGGAATGCGGGCCAGTCGTTCGCGCCGGCCTCGCCCCCCGCCAGCGCCACTATCACCAGCCCCGCGAGCACCCTCGCCATAATGGCTATTCTACAGGCCTCGGTCCGAACCTTTCTGGCTGCTCTGCGTTGATCCTCCCAGGAGGGCCGACCGGCGCACGAACCGGCAGCCCGCAGCATGATGCACGCTGACCTCGCCACACTCGTGACCCGGTGCCGCCAGGGGGACAGCCTCGCCTGGGAGCAGCTCGTCAGGAGCTGCCAGGGACGGGTCTACGGTCTGGCCTATCACTACATGGGCGGTGCGGGATGCGGCCCAGGAGGTCTTCGTGCGGGTCTACCAGCAGCTGGAGTCCTACCAAGGCGACGGGTTCATGGCCTAGCTGCTCCGGATCACGCGGAACCACTGCATCGACCAGATCCGTCGGAAGAAGGCAGGCCCTCCGGCGGAGGACCTGCTGGCCGATGAACACGACTAGGTGATACCCGATGCGGCGCCCAACCCGGAGCAGGCGTGGATAAGCGACCGAGGAAAACGGCTCGTCTAAGAAGCGCTGTCCAAGCTGAACGGGCAAAACCGCGAAATCGTCCTGCTGAAAGAGATTCAGGGACTGCAGTTCAAGGAGATCGCCGAGATGCTCGATCTCCCGGTCGGGACGGTGAAGTCGCGCTGGAATCGCGCGCGGCTGGAGCTCGCCCGGCAGGTCATGGCGATTGACCCGTCGTATGGCGCCCACCGGGAGCCGCTGGACTGAACCATGGATTGCACCGAGTTCACCGACCGACTCGACGCAATGCTCGAAGGGGCGCTGCCCTCCGCCGAGCAGGCGCTCGCCGACGCCCACGCCGTCCGGTGCGCCGAGTGCCGCGGGCTGGTGAGCGAGCTCCGCGCGCTGCGAGCCGACGGACCGCCGGCACCCCTCCCGCCAGCCGAGCTGACCGACGCGGTGCTCGCCCGGACGAGTGGGCCGGTCTGTACGCAGGCGGAGACCTATCTCGGTGAACTGGTCGACGGCCTTCTCGGCGAGATGGACCAGTCGCTCGTCGAGGCGCACCTCGAACACTGCCCGCGCTGCGCGAGCCTCCGCGCCACGCTCGAACGCCTGGCCGACGATCTCCCGGCGTTTGCGGAGCTGGATCCGACCCCGACGCTGGTGCCGACGGTGGTCGAGCGGACGCACCCACAACCGGCCTGGGGCGCTGCCGCATTCGAACGCGTGGGCACCGGCCTGTTGCAACGTCCACGCATCGCCTGGGAGGCGGGCTATGTGGCGGCGCTCGTGGTCTGGCTGGTGTTCGGCGCCTCATGGTCGCCCCTGCGCGCCACCCCGGTACAGGCTCTGACCCTGATCCAGCAGGGAGCCACCGACACCCAGCGCGCCGGGGTGGACGTGCTCGCCGCGTTCAACCGAGGCGTGACCACGGTCGCGACCCGCACGTTCGGCGACAGCGCCGACGGCGGAAGCGCCGTGGGACGCGTCGTGACCGGGCTCTCGACCCGGTTTCTCCTGGCGGCCGATGCCGCCCCGGATCTTGGCGACCACTGGCAACAGCTCACTTCGGCGGTTCGGGAGCGAGACCTCCCGGCCGGCGTCGACGCCTTTCAATCGTTGGGACGAGATGCGGGAGCCGTACTGACACGGTTCGTGTTCCCCTCGTCCCCCAACGATCCCAGCTTCGAGCCGGAGCGAAGGAGCACACCATGAACGGTTCAGAGGAACATCAGGCACTCACTCCGCCCACCCCGGAAGCGCAGTCCCCGGCCGTGAACACCCCCCGCCCACCCTCCTGCCGCCCCGGCGGTTCCGGCCGCGCACGCCCCGGCGCCGGCGCCGTCGAGCCCGCGACTCCCTCGGAAGTCGCCGTTCATCGCCGGCGTGCTCTCCCTGCTCCCGGGGGTCGGCCAGATCTACGTCGGCTACTACAAGCTCGGATTCGTCCATAACCTCGTCTTCGGCGCCACGATCGGGTTCACGGTGGCGACCGAGGGCTCGCTCGAGGCGCTCATTCCCGTGCTCGCCCTGTTCATGGCCTTCTTCTACGTCTACAACGTGGTCGACGCGGTCCGTCGCGCCATGCACTACAACCTCGCCGTGGAGAGCGGACGGAAGGTCGAGATGCCTGAGATGAACGTCGAGTTGCCGGACTTTGGCGGGTCGAGCGACGGAGGCGCGGCGCTGCTCGGTATCGGATTCATCCTGCTGATGAACACCGGTTTCGGGATCTCCCTCGACTGGATCGAGGAGTAGTGGCCGCTGGCGCCGATGGGATTTGGCGCCTACCTGCTCTACAAGGCGCTGCAGGAGCGAAACGCGGCGCCGGCCAACGAGGTGTCGGCTCCCATCGGCGAGGAGACCTCGGACAACTCCCTCCTCCAGTCCGTCCGGTCACGCCCGGCCCGGGAGGGTCGGGCGTCGTCCGTCCTCCTGGCATACACTACGTGCATGGTTTCGAAACGCCTGGGACTGCTGGTCCTGGGCTTGGCGCTGCTCTGGACGACGCCACTGGCCGCGCATCCGATGGACGGGGCCAACGCCGGCTTCGTCCAGTCGGTGGACGGCCCGGCACCCGGTCCGTTTCTCTACCTCGGCGCGAAGCACATGGTCACCGGGTACGACCATCTGCTGTTCCTGGTGGGAGTTATCTTCTTTCTCTACCGGCTACGCGATGTCATCCTCTACGTCAGCCTGTTCACCCTCGGACACAGCATCACGCTCTTGCTCGGCGTACTCGCCGACCTCAGCGTCAACGCCTACGTCATCGACGCCATCATAGGGCTGTCGGTCGTCTACAAGGGGTTCGAGAACATCAACGGGTTCGAGCGGTTGATCGACGTCCGGCCAAACGCGAAGATTGCCGTGCTGATCTTCGGCCTGTTCCATGGCCTCGGACTGGCCACCAAGCTGCAGGAGTTCATGGTGTCGGACAACGGGCTGGTCGCCAACATCCTGAGCTTCAACGTCGGGGTGGAGATCGGGCAGATCCTCGCGCTGGCCGGCGTCGTGGCGTTGCTCGGCTTCTGGCGCACTCGCGACAGCTTCGCGACCTACAGTTTCGCCACCAACACCGCGCTGATGGTGGGCGGTTTCCTGTTCGCAGGCGTCCAGATCGTGGACTACGTGCTGTTCTCCTAGACAGAACCAGGACCCAGGAGACGGAAGAAATCCGGAACGGGCTTCACCAATGGCAGATCAGAACAAGCGGTCGTCCGGGCCGTCGGTGAAGAAAATCGGCATCGCCACCGTCGGGGCGCTGGTCGTAGCCGTGGCACTCCTGTTCGGCGCGATCCTGCCGGCCGAGTACGGACTGGACCCGCTCGGCACCGGTGATCTGTTCGGACTCAACGCCCTCGGACAGGAGCAACCCATCTCGGTCCAGCCAGGTGAGTATCGGGTCGATTCGGCGGAGCTGAGTCTCTTTCCGGCCGAATGGGTGGAGTATTTCTACCGGCTCGACGAGGGCAGCAGCATGCTCTACAGCTGGGAAGCCAGCGGGCCGGTCGAGTACAACTTCCACGCCGCCCCCGACGGCGCGCCCCCCGGCTATGCGGAGAGCTTCGACCAGCAGGCGAACAGCTCCGGGTTCGGCACCTACACCGCGCCGTTCGACGGCATCCACGGCTGGTACTGGGAAAACGTCGGCACCGAGCCGATCACGATCACCATCTCGACCGCGGGCTTCTATCTCAGCGTCCAGGAGGGACGTGCCCGCGCCTCAGGCTTCAAGGATCTGACCGACCTGCGTGGGAATCCCATCCCGCGCGTTCCAGAGAACTAAGCCGCTCTCGGCTGCGTCTTATTTCCTGCACGCGTCACGGCGGCGCCAGCGGCCCGCCACCCGTTCACCCGCGCCTCTGGAGCCCGCTCATGGGCACCGCGCTCCGCGACATCCGGCACGCTTTCCGGTCACTGCGGCGTAGTCCCGGCTTCATGCTCGCCGCGGTGGGAGCGCTCGCGCTCGGTATCGGCGCCACGACCGCGATCTTCTCGGTGGTCAACGCCGTCCTCCTGAAACCCCCTCCGTTTCCGGACTCGGACCGGATCGTGCTGCTGTACGCCGAATCCGACCAGAGTCGGAACAACAACGGGTCGCCGGCGAAGTACAACCACTGGCGGGTACAGGGCGACGTGTTGGAGGAGGTCACCGCCTTCCGCAACGGGCTAGTCAATTACACGGGCGGCGATGTCCCTGAACAGCTCGACCAGGTACAGACCTCCCGCAACTTTTTCAGCCTGCTCGGCGCTCCGATCGTCCTCGGACGGGACTTCTCCGCAAAGGAGGACCTGCCCAACAGTCCGCCGGTGACGCTGATCAGCGAGCAGATGTGGGAGCGGCGATTCGACCGGGATCCCGACGTCCTCGGCCAGAGCCTGTCGCTCAGCACGCTCCCCCACACCGTGATCGGCGTCATCAGCGCGGAGTTCGATCTGAGTGAGCTCGGCGCCCGGCCCGACGTCTACACGCCTTTCCAGCTGGACCCCAATGCCGAGGACCAGGGTCACTACTTCCGGGTGGTGGGACGACTGTCGCCCGGGGTCTCGCTGAATCAGGCGCTGGCGGCGGTGCTGATCCCGTCTCGCCGCGCGAGCCAGGTCGACCCGTTGCTGGCGCTTCGCGCCGACTGAGCCACCGCACCTACTTGCCGAGTCGAGAGATACCGGAGGAGACGGCGAACCCGGCTCCCACCAGGAGCAGCCCGATCCCCGTCTGCATGGCGGATGGGCCCACCGCCACCCGGCCGTAGTGGCGCGTTTCCACCTCCGCCACCATCTCAGCGGTGAGGAGCTCGGTTCCGCGAACGATGTCACCGATCTGGGGCGGGACCGGATCGGTGAACGGCCACAAGCCGATAACCGCCCCCAGCAGCAAGCCCAGCAGCACGCCCAGCGTCGCCCGCTCATAGCGAGCCAGCAGCAACTTCACGAGATTACTGACACCGACCACGCCGATCACCACGCCGACGCCGACCGGCACCAGCACATGCAACACCTCGAGCGCCAGCTCGACGTCGACCGCGCGAGCCGCGTCGGCGGCAGTGGCGACCGCGTCGACGATGGTCCGATACTGCCCGAGAATAAGCAGCACGTACGCTCCGGACATCCCCGGCAGGATCATCGTGGCGCCTCCGGAAAAGCCGGCCACCATCAGGATGGCGTAGGCCTCGACGCTCCGACCGCCATCGCCACCAACGCCTTCCGGATCGGTGAAGGCGAGTAGCGTCATCAGCAGAATCCCGACCGCGGCGCTGGCCGCGACCACGCCGTCGAGCGGACGAAGCGCCCCCCAGAGAATCGGCACCCCGCCCAGCGTCAACCCGATGAAGACGCAGTACATGGCCCACTGGTAGCTATCGAGCAGCGCACCGATCAGACCCGCGAACCCCACGATGGCCAGCCCGGCCGCTGCCACCACGCTGCCGAGCATCAGGACCACCTGAGGCCGGAACCGCAGGGTGGAGACCTCGGCCACACCTCCGATGAACTGCGGATAGACACCGATGGCGAGAAGCATCGTCCCACCCGAGATTCCGGGCACGAGGTTGGCGAGCCCCATGAACATGCCGCCCACCAGACTTCGCACGACCAGGGCGCGGCCGCGATACTCCACCCCGGAGGCAGGCGGAGCGATAGCTGGCTGGTTGGACGACGTTGACGAATGAGTCACGTGAGAACCTGGGGAGGGGTCAGGGCGCCGCCGGACGCTGGGTTTCCCGAATCGCGCGGAACTCGCTCGTCTCGCTCCACTCCGGCCAGTCGTCGCCAGACGCCAGCCGGGCCCCCATCTGATAGAAGAACGTCAGATCGTCGAGCGCGCCAGCCATGTCCCAGTCCGGTTTCACTTCGTCCGAGACGGCGTGGTAGTCGTTGGCCGTGTACTCGTTTCGCTTCTCGATGCCATAGCCGTCGGACTTGCCGACATACTCCACCCCGGTGTCGGTGTAGAACGCCGGTATGCCAACCCGCGCGAACGAGAAATGGTCCGAGCGGTAGTAGAAACCCTTCTCCGGCTCCGGATCCGGATTGAGCTCCCGTCCGAGACCGACGGCGATCGCGGCCGCGACCTGATCCAGCTCTGACTGGCCCATCCCGACCACGGTCAGATCTCTGGTCCGTCCCCACTGGTTCAGGCCATCCATGTTGAGGGCGGCCACGGTCTGGGCCGCGGGGTAGAGCGGCTGCTCGCCGTAGTAGCGCGACCCGAGTAGGCCCTGCTCTTCGGCGGTCACGGCCAGCAGCACTACCGTCCGCCGCGGGGGCTCACCCGCCTTGAACGCCCGGCCGATCTCGATGAGCCCCGCCGTACCGGTGGCGTTGTCGAGGGCTCCGTTGTAGATCTGATCGCCCTCCAGCGACGCGTCGGTGCCCAGGTGGTCCCAGTGCGCCGCGTAGAGCACGACCTCGTCTGGCGCCTCGGTGCCCGTGATCTTCGCGACGACGTTCTGCGAGTCGATCGTGCGGAGCTCGTTTCGGACCTGCGTCGCGCCCGTCACCCCAAGCGCCACCGGCTGGAAGTCGGCCTGCGCCGCCTTCGCCTTCTCCGTCTCGAAATCGAGACCGGCCATCTCGAACAGGGCGGCCGTCGCGTCGCGCTGGATCCAACCCTCGACCGCGACCCGTCCCATGTTCTGGTCATCGGCCACCAGGTCGAACGACTCGCCGTAGGGGCTGCTCCCGATCACCTCCCAGGGATAGCCGGCGGGACCCGTCTCGTGAATGACCAGCGCACCGGCCGCTCCCTGGGCCGCCGCGATCTCGTGCTTGTAGGTCCAGCGACCGTAGTAGGTCATCGCCGGTCCACCGAACAGATCGTCGCTGGGGGGATCGTTGACCAGGAAGAGCAGGATCTTTCCGCTCACGTCGACGCCCTTGAAATCGTCCCACTCGTACTCGGGCGCGATTGCGCCATAGCCGACGAAGACGAACTCGGCGTCGACCTCGACCTGGTCGACCACTCGCTTGGTGTAGGCCACATAGTCGGCGCCCGGGGTGAGCGTACGGGTCTGGTCACCCGCCGTCACCGTCATGTCGTCACCTTCGAGCGGCGTGATCCCGACCAGTGGCACATTCTGGACCCAGGTGCCATCGGGATTACCCGGCTCGAGTCCGACCGCGTGGAACTGATCGGTCAGGTACTCGACGGTCAGACGCTCCCCCTCCGACCCGGGCGCTCGCCCGCCGAACTCGTCCGACGACATCTTCTCGATGGCGGCCATCAGAGCCTCGGCATCGATGGCGGCCGCTGGCGGCGCCAGTTGGACCGACGGCTCAGGCTCGGGGTCCGGCGTCGGCGCCGGGCTATCGCCACAGCCGAGCATGAGGAACACACTTCCGGCGATCAAATACTTGCGCACCTGTTCGTCTCCTGTGATCACGCGTCCGACGAGGCCGCCGGCTGCTCGGCCGCGCTCGCTGACAGCACCCGGGTCAGAAAGCGGCCGATCTCGTAGACTTCTTCCAGACACACCTGATGCGCCATCGCGTAGTCGTGCCACGCCACGTCGTAGCCGGCCGTCCGCAGCGCGGTTGCGCTCCGGTCGCCAAGCTCGTAGGGCACCACGTCGTCGTGCCGCCCATGGGCCATCAGGATCGGCAACTCGAGGTTCGCCGCGTTCGCCTCGTCGGGCAAGCTCTCATGCAGCGGCAGATAGCCTGACAGCGCCACGATTCCACCCAGGCGGCGCGGATACCGGAGACCGGTGAAGAGCGCCATGGCCGAGCCCTGAGAGAAGCCGGCCAAGACGATACGCGATGCCGGCACTCCGCGCTCCTCTTCACGCGCGATCAGTGCCTCGATCTGCTCGCCCGACCGGCGGATGCCGGTCTCGTCCTGTCCACGGGCGTCGAGCGACACGATGTCGTACCAGGCGCGCATCTTCATGCCCATGTTGAGCGTCACCGGGATGATTGGTGCATGCGGGAACACGAATCGCACAGACAGATCCGACGGCAGCCCGAGCTGCGGCGGCATCGAGGCAAAGTCGTGGCCGTCTGCACCAAGACCGTGCAGCCAGATCACCGCGGCCTGGGCGACGTCGGCCAGCGCCTGCTCGACGGTTTCGAGAACGGGAACGGTTGAGGTCACTGTGGTGTGCTCGTTTGGGCTTTGGGTTTGGCACGCCTAATGCGTCATCGCGTGCATGATGAAGTTGATGCCGACGGCGTAGGAGGTCACCGAGAAGCGGTAAAAGAACTCGTAGTTCTCGCCTTCGCGCTCCCAGCCATCAGCGATGTCCGTGTTGTGCGTCATGAGCACCATCAACCGGCCGTGCTCATCATAGATGCCGCGCACATTCACCTCAGCGCTCTCGTAGCCTCGCTCTGACGTTTGAGTGCCACCGGAGCGATAGAAGTGCTGGATCGAGGGGATCTGCGGCACCTCGGTCACATCGAACATCCCGTGATGAATCGGATCGGCGATCGGGATGTCGACGATCGGGTAATGCCCCGGCGGCAGCACTTTGCCAATCTCTGTGGCCCATTGATCCCAGGCGTAAGCCCCCCAGAAATCGTCCACCCAGAGAAAGCCGCCTTTGCGGAGGTAGCTGCCGAGCCCCTCCACCTCCGCCTCGTTGAAATACGCCGTGCCAACGTCGGACATGAACAGGAACGGATAGTTGAAGAGCTCGGGGTCGGTCAGCTCGACGACGATGTGGTCGGGTTCGTTGTCCGGGGCCAACCCGACGGGCGTCGTGGTGAGCTCTGACAGCCGGATGGTGAAGTTGATGTCGGCGTCGGGATAGTCGGTGTACCACCCCTGCCCGCCTCGCTCGCGATGGCTGCTGTGGTAGAGACCGCGGGTGAAGGTGAACAGTCGGTGTGTCACCTCACCGCTCGGGAACCGCGGCGGCATCCGCCGCCGCCCCCACTGGGCCGTCGCCGACGCGGCCAGCAGGAGTGCCACCAGGGCGCAGGCCACCGTCCGACCGAACCGGGTCACTGTTCCTCGGCCAGCGCCTTGAAGTACTCGTCGATCAGGTCACGGAAGCCGGTGGGCACTTCGTCGCTCCCGGCCAGGAACAGCTCTTCGCTCTCGCCGTCCACCTCGCGGCGCAGCTGGTATTCGAACCGCTTCAGCTGCTCGAGCACCATCGTCTGCCGACGCAGGAGCTCCTCGACGTCCTCATAGATGCGCGGATCGTCCAGGGCGCGCATCGCCTGGATGACCTCGCTGAGGTCGCCCACGTCGCCGAGATTCTCGGCTCGAAGCATCCGTTGCAGCTCCTGCGCCTCGGCGCCACGCTCCTGATACTCGCGACCCCACTGCCGCACGTCGCGGGGGTTGAACTCCCAGTCCTCCGGACGCGCGCCACCGGGCCCACCCCAGGCCCCGCCATAGTTGTCGCCACCAGCGCGACCGGCGTTCTGGCCCGGCTGCCCGCCTGGCTGGTTACCCCCAGCCTGCCCCTGACCTTGCTGGCCCTGTTGACCCTGCTGGCCCTGTTGGCCCTGCTGACCCTGTTGGTCGCCCTGCTGCTGGCCTCCCTGCTGACCTTGCTGGCCCTGCTGGTTGGACGCCTGCTGCTCACCGCTCTGGCGGATCCGTTCCTCGAGCGACTCGAGCCCGCGCATCAGGTCTCGCGTCTGATCCAATGCCTGTTCGATTCCGCTGCCCTGGGAATTGCCAACCGCCTCGGCGGCGTCGTCCAGCCCCTGCTGGAGGTCGGCGATGTCTCCGCCGATCTCCTCTTCGAACTGGCGCGCATACTCCGGCGACCGGGCCCGAACCAGCCCGCGCGAGTAGCGGACCTTCTCCTTCAGCTTGCTCTCGCGGATACCGTTCGACGCCTCCTGGAGCGCCCGCGACGCGTCGCGCTCCTCACGACGGAACTCCGCCGAGGTCGAGTCGAGCTCGCGCTCGAGGCCAGCGATCTCGGCGCCCATCTCGTCCTTGCGCTCGGTCAGCCGCTGAACCTGCTCCTGCCACCCGTCACTTTCGCGGTCGAGACCCGCCACCTGATCAGCGATCTCGGACTGCTCCTGGGCGAGGTCGTCGGCTCGGCGCTGCGCCTCTTCGATATCTCTCGCAAGGCGCCCGGTCTGCTCCGACTGCAGCTCGCGCTCGACGTCCCGCAGCCGGTCCAGCGCCTGGGCCGCGTCAGCGAACCCCTGGTTGTCGCCGTTGGCCGCGGCCTGCCGCATCGCGTCGGCAGCCTCCTGCAGCCGGCGGGCCGCCTGCATCATCTGCGGCGACTGCTGTTCGCGCGCCAGACGTTCGAGCTGTCGGGCTGCCTCTTCGGCCTCTTCGGCCAGCGCGCGCTGCGAGGCGCCTCCACCAGCCTGAGCCGTCTGCCCACCGCGCGCGCGGCGTCGCTGCCGCTCCGCTTCCTGCTCCTGCCGACGGGCGAGCTCTCGGAGCCGCTCCATCAGCTCGTCGACCTGGTTGTCGGCCGACTGCTGCTGGCCGCGCTGCACCGTTTCGTACTGGTTCTGCAGCTTGTCCAGCTCCAGCTCGAACAGGTCGGCCAGATCCTCGGCCGCGTTCTGGCCGCCACCTCCGCCGCCACCGCCGCCCTGCTGCACTCGCACCTCGTCGTAGGCCTCCTCGGCCCGCTGCAGGTGCTGCAAGGCGCGCTGCTCGGCCGGCAACGCGGTGTCGACATCCTGCTCCTGCAGCGCACGCTCGGCCGCCTCCATCTCCTTGGAAGCTTCGGGCAAGATGGCCAGAATGCTGCGGAAGGCCGGATCGGCCGGCATGACCCGGCTGTTCATCCGGCGGAGCAACGTTTCCACCTGCTCCCGCAGTCGTCCCTGCGACAGAGTCAGGAAGACGAGGTTCTCGCGATACTCCTCCTCGGAGAAGGTGTCGCGGTCTCGCACCACATTGAACGTGGCCGAGATGATCTGACGCTGCGCCTCGGAGAGCGCTCGTGCGTCGCCCCCACCTCCGCCGCCACCGCCACCGCCGCCCTGAGACTGGGCAGCGCGGAAGTCACGACGGAAGGCGCGGATCTGCAGGAAGTACAGGTCGCTCTTCACGACCCGCTCGCCGTCGGTACCCGCCTGGTTGTCGCCGGCGCTCGCGTAATAGGACACGAAGTCGCCCGGTTCGAGCTCGAACTCTTCGAGGAAGAGGGTATGCCCGGCCGAAATCTCCTTCAGACCGCCTTCCTCGGAATCGAACAGGCTGACCGTCTCTTCCGGCCCGCCGTTGATCGAGTAGGTCAGACTCAGTGACCGCACGCCGAAGTCGTCGTCGGCCCGCGCCTCGAGATAGACCTCCTCAATGGCATTGGCGTTCGTGTCGCGACCCGGTTTGGTGAACATCACCGACGGCGCCTGATCGGTCAGCACGTCGATGGTGAACTGGGGCGACGCGTCGACCCGCTCCCCACCTGGCCCTTCGAGCTCGACCTGGTAGAAGCCGTCCTCATCGACGATGAAGCTCGCGGTCAACGCGCCATCCTCGCGGACCGTGAGATCGGCGGAGGTGGTCTCGTCGAACACCAGCCGTCCGGCGGGTGTGGCCATGGTCGGGAACACGCGGACATTGACCTCGGTGCCGCGCAACACCGCGATGTCGCCGCCGTCCTGGATCAGGCGTGGTTCGAGGCCGGTATAGGCCGGAAAGACATACTCGAGCTCGAGCCGATCGACGTAGGGCAGGTCGATGACGTCGAGGGTGAACGTTTCCGATTGCACGCCGACCGCCTCGATGAAGTAGTCGGTCTCGTCACGCACGTCGAACAACACCGTTTCGAACCCGAACACCGGCTCGGCGTCGGGCTCACCTTCGGCGGGAATCAACGGCACCCGCTCGAACGGCTCGCTGGGCGACGTGCGCATGAACAGATTCACGTCGTTGGTCTCGAACCCGACCAGACGAGCGGTCACCGACTGGTCCGACCCGCGCGCGATCGTCGCGTCACCCGAAAGCACCTCGATGGAATAGGGGCTGGCGGCCTCGAGGCTGCCGGTCGGCGTCATCAGCGCCGACGCGCCGTCGCGCAGATAGGACGGTCCGAAGATGAACGCCAGCAGCGCCGCGGCCGACACGAGCGCCAGATAGCTCGACGACTGCCGGATCTTCTGACGTTCGACGTCCGAGCCCCAGTCGAGCACGCGGACCTGATCGACTGCGGTCTGAATCAGCCGGTCGACGAGCGCCGGCGAGTAATCCGGGCTCGCATCGCGGCCGCCGTGTTTCGCCTCCTCGAGCGCACTGAGCACCGCTGCCTGGAGCGACGGATCATGCTCTTCGAGATAGAGCGCCACCCGCTCGTCCGGAATAGGACGGGCCAGCGGACGAACCAGGAACCAGTAGGTCAGCCCCCCCAGGGTCACCCACGTGAGCACCCGGAACGCCAGCACCGACGCCGCCGAGAACTTGAAGAGCTCAAGGCCGTAGGCGGAGAGAAGGAAGGCGCCAAGACCGGCCGCCAGCAGGACCGCCGCGCCGCGAAGCGCGATACGCAGACGCCAGCGGTTCCTGACCCGCCGGATGACATCCATCAGGTCAGTGCGACCACCGGACGACCAGGGATTGCTCAGCATGCTAGGCCTCGTTCCAGGAGAATGCCACCATCTTACCCGTGTTCCGTCGACGGCTTTCCGACTTCTTGCCCGGGAGCGCGTCCCGCGCTCCTAGTCGTCGGGGTCGAGCTCAGCGCGTGACAATCGGTTCGAAACGACGTTCTCGGTCGCCAGGAATCCCAGCGCGCCAATGAGCAGATACCACCACAGGGTCTGCCGACGCTCGAGGTCTTCCGGCGCCAGCTCCCGGTCGGCCACCACCGAGCGGTCGCCAGCCGCACGACCGGTGGCTGTCGCCACCAGTTCCTGCGGGTCGACCCACTCCAGATTCGCTTCGGTCAGATCGACGTTCACCGCGACCGTGACCGGGTCGGCGGCGTCGGACTCGGTGTCACGAATCTCGTAGAACCCCTGCTCGGCCAGATCGATGAACCCGACGCGACCATCCTCGCCGGCGCTCACGCGGTCCTCATTCGGGTCGCGCACCACCAGGTTGGCGCTGGTCAGATCGATCTGTTCGGCGGCCGGATACTCCGACAGGTCGAGCACCTGGCCCACGGTGAGGAACGGCGTCGGCGACCGATAGGTCGCCAGATGCTCGACCATCTTGTGCGCAAACGGCAGATAGATCGGCTTCAGCGCAAAGTCGTTCCAGAAGGTGTCAAGCGTCGACGACCACAGCAGGACTCGGCCCGCCCCGACCGGGTGCTCGACCAGCGCCGGATCCCCGTTGTCATAGCGGGCCAGGACCAGCGCGTCGGGGGGCACGTTCACCGGCCGATATCGGAAGAACCGCGGAGCGGTCAGGTCACCGCTGCGGGGTGAGCCAAACACGTCGAAAACGGGATGGCCGTAGTCGACGAATCCGAGCGTGCCACCTCGGCCATCGCGGTCCGCTGCCTCGTCGATCGGGCCTGGCAGCAACGTCAGGTTGTCACCCGGCCACCGGACGCGTTCGCCCAGCGCGACGAGCAGTCCGCCGCCGTTCTCCACGAAGCGGGTCAACGCATCGCCGACCGCCCCGGACGGCAGCCCGGCGTCGTTGAGCACGACCACCGTCGCGGCGGCGACGTCGTCGGTCGTGACCTGATCCACCGAGCGGATCGTGACATCGAACGACGGGCTGGTGCCGATGGCGAGCGCGCGCTCCAGATACAGGTTGGCCTCGGCCTGGCCGGGGCTGCCGATGACGAGCACCGGCACCACGTCCCCGGGCGTCACGGCGAAGTGAAAGACGTCATCATGCGGGAGCGCATCGGCGGCGACCCGGACCGAGACGGGCATGCCGCGATCCTCGAGCGTGAACGGGTCGAAGGTCACCGTGGCCGCCGCGCCCGGCTCCACATCGACCTCGCGCGTCTCGAGCTCGCGGCCATCCAGCTCCAGCACCACGTCGAGCCCGCTCACCGGCGAGCTGCCACGATTCGCCACTCGTGCGGTCACCGCCGCCCGCTCGCGGCCGGAGAAGAAGTCCCGCTGCACGCCGGCGCCGGTCACGCTGATGTTGTCGACCGGACCGTCATCAGACACGGAGACGGGGGTCAACACGGTACCCGGCGGCAACAGCGTGTTGGCGGCGCTATCCACCCCAATCCGCTGGAAGTCGCTAATCAGCACCGCTTCGAGCAACGGCTGATCGGAATCCTCGAGCACGCCCTGGGCCAGCTGCAGCGCCGGCCCGTAGCGGGTCGCCCCCGCGCTCAACTCGGCACCATCGATGGCGGCCAGGAGGCTCGCGCGGTCGGTCGTGGACCGGTTGGCGGCCCGGGCTCCGCTATCAAAAAAGATGAGCGTCGCCTCATCGTCCGGACCCAGCTCCTGGACGACGCCACGCGCCGCGTCACGGGCCCGTTCCCAGCGGTTGTCGAACCCCATGCTGTAGGAACGGTCCACGAGGATCACGACCTCGCGGGACCCGCCAGTGGCCGCCACGAGCGCGGCCGACTCGAAGAACGGGCGCGCGAAGGCCGCCACCAGCAGCGCCAGCGCCGCGCACCGAAGCAACAACAGGAGCCAGTGCCGGATCCGTTGCCGCCGCAGCGAGTGGAACGGGATCTTCTTCACAAACATCAGCGACGGGAACTCGACCACATCGGTGCGCTGTCGCTGAATCATGTGCAGCAACACCGGCACGCCGATCGCGGCGAGCGCCGCGAAGAACAGAGGGGCGAGAAACGACATCTATCGCACCTTGGTCAGCTTGTGCCGCATCATCAAGTACTTGAGCAGCGCGTGGTCGAGAGGCGTCTTCGTGTTCATGAAGGCGTAATCGATCCGGTTCTGACTCGCGAGTTGACTAACCGCGTGAATGTGCTCCTGCACCAACTCGCGATACTGGTCCCGGAGCTTGTCCGGCACCACCGGAATCTTGCGCCCCGTTTCGAGGTCCTGGAAACTCGTCGAGTCGTCGTACGGGAAGTCGACCTCGGCCGGATCCAGGATGTGAAACATGATCACGTCGTTGCCGGCGAACCGGAGCGGCTTGATCGCATCGAAAATCTTCTCCGGCTCCTCGTAGAAGTCCGAGATGATGACGAGGATGCTCCGACGTTTGAAGAACTCGGTCGCCTTGTAGAGCGGGGGGCCCAGCGCGCCCGGCCGACCGGCCTCGATCTTGTCGAGTGTGTGGAGCGTGACGTCGAAATGCTTGGCCGAGGGCGGGACCCGTTCGACAATGTCGTCGTCGAAAGTCACGATCCCCACGCGGTCACGCTGCTTGGTGCTCAGATAGCTGAGGCAGGCCGCCAGATAGCGACCGTAGTCGAGCTTGGTGATCCCGCGACTGCCGAAGCTCATCGACTTGGAGACGTCGAAGAGGACCGAAAAGTTGGTGTTGGTGTCGGCCTCGAACTGTTTGACGTAAAACCGGTCAGTGCGGGCGAACAGCCGCCAGTCGATGCGACGGATGTCGTCGCCGGGCATATAGCCGCGGTGCTCGGCGAAGTCGATCGACACGCCCAGATACGGGGCCTTGTGCAGCCCGTTGATGAACCCCTCCACGACGAACCTCGCCGCCAGCTCGATGCTGCCGAGCCGAGCCAGTACGTTCGGGTCGATGAACCGAGCGCCGGGCGAGGTGGTTGCCTGGGTCGCCATTCGACAACTACATCTGTGAGGTGGGGACCGGCACCGCCTCGAGCAACTGGTCGATGATCTGATCCGAGGTGATGCCCTCGGACTCGGCGTGGAAGTTCATGAGGACGCGGTGACGGAGCACCGGGTGGGCAAGCGCCCGGATGTCCTCGAAGCTCACGTGATAGCGCCCCTCGGTGAGCGCCCGGGCCTTACCACCGAGAATCAGATACTGGGCGGCGCGGACACTGGCACCGTAGGCCACCCACTTGTTGGTGAACTCGGGCGCCTCGTCTCCCTTGAGCCGGCTCGTCCGAACCAGACTCAACGCATAGCGCATTACCGGCTCGGAGACCGGCACCTTTCTGACGAGCTGCTGGAACTTCACCAGGTCCTCGCCGGAGACGGCACGGTTGAACTCGGGCGTCGCCCCACGCGTGGTGCTGCGGACGACCTCGAGTTCTTCGTCCTCTGGCGGATGCTTGATGACGATGTGGAACATGAAACGGTCGAGCTGCGCCTCCGGCAGCGGGTAGGTACCTTCGAGCTCGATCGGGTTCTGGGTGGCGAAGACGAAGAACGGCTCTTCGAGCGTGTAGGTCCGCCCCTGGACGGTGACGCGGTGCTCCTGCATCGCCTCGAGCAGCGCCGACTGGGTCTTGGGCGGTGTCCGGTTGATCTCGTCGGCCAGGAGGATGTTGGTGAACACCGGTCCCGGGGCGAACACCATCTTCCGTCCGCCGCTCTCCGGATCCTCCTGGATGATGTCGGTGCCGGTGATGTCCGACGGCATGAGGTCGGGCGTGAACTGGATCCGCGCGAACTTCAGATCGAGCACCTGCGCCATGGTCTGGATGAGCAGGGTCTTGGCCAGACCGGGCACGCCGATGATCAGGCTGTTGCCGCCGACGAACAACGTCAGCAAGGTCTCGTTCATGACCTCCTGCTGCCCGACGATTTTCTTGCGGAGCTCGGCGAGGATCTGCGTCCGCCCTTCTTTCATGCGGTCGGCCAGTGCGATGTCGTCTGCGTTTTCCAGCTCGGTCGGTTCGTTCGCGAATGGATCCACGGTTGCTCCTGACTGCTACGAGCGCGCTCAGTGGGTGAGCGCGTACATGATGTAGTTCACGCCGAGCTTGAATGCCTCGTTCGAGAGGTCGATCGCTACCCAGCCGCTCATCGACCACTCCCACGCGTCGCCGATGTCATTGTTGTGATTGGCCACGGCCAGCAGACGGCCGCTCGGATCGTTGTCTTCGAAGAGGCCGTAGAAGATCGGGTCGTAGCCGGGGTACGCCTGCTCGTAATCGTCCAACGTGTCGATATCGAAGAACGAGTGGTAGACAGGATGGCTCGCGTCGAGCTGTACCCACCGCAGCCCAGGCAGCACCCGCTGCATCTGCGCCTCGAGGTTGTTCCAGTGCTCGTCGCTCCGCTGGTCGTCGAAAATCAGGAACCCGCCCTTGAGGAGGTAGTTCCGTAGTCCCTCCGCCTCCCGCTCGGTCACGTTCCAGTAGCCCGGCTCGGACATGTAGGCGAATGGATACTTGAACAGGTCCGGATCGTCGAGATCGACGATGACCCCGCCGTCGCTGCCGATGTAGGGGTCGAGCTGCGTGATCGACTCGAGAATCCGCATCAGGTTCAACTCGGCCCCGGGATAGTCATGGGCCCAGCCCGGCTGATTCTGTCCGTTGTAGTAGCCGGGCACGATGTAGGCGTCGGAATAGCGGACCCGCGCGAACACAAACTGACCGCTGTCGTACCGGTCAGGACCCGACACCCGACCGTCGTCGAGCGCGGCGATCGCCGCCGCGCCACCCGTGGCCAGCATCAGGGTGACGGCGGCAACCGCCCACGACCGACGGTGCCACGACATCCTCGTCACCCTCAACATCCTCGACATGTTCAGCATGGTCGGTCTCACCGCTGGGGAGCGGGATCGCCTTCCATCTCACGAATCTCGCGGCTTTTGAGCGCCATGGCTACCAGCAGCTGCTCGAGCTCGGCCTGATACACCGCATCGTCGGTGCCGCCTCGTGTCGCCTGCAGCGCTTCGATCTGCTCCTGCAAGGCCAGGCGCTCCTCGTAGAGGGCGCGAAGCTGCGGGTCATCCGGCAGTCCGGCAATCGCGGCGCCCTCGGCTGCCGTGAAGAACAGCGTGCGCGCCATGGCGCCGTCGGTGGCCGCGGCCAGCGGGTCCGGCTCGCGCGTACCTTCGCCATCACCGTTGTCGTCGAGCAGCGCATGCTCGGTCTGGAGCCGACCGTCCGACTCGTAGACCTGCTCGACCCGGCGGACCGCATACTCGAACGCCTCGAGCACCGAGACCCGGCCATCCTTGTTCTGATCCGACTCGGCTTCCTCTTCAGCGAACGCCGCCACGAAATGGCCGCCAAAGACGGTCTCGTTCCACTGGCTTCCGCTCCGGGTCGCGGTCACGACCGTCCGGCCCTCGCCCGACAGCTTCTCGATGAAGCCGCCGCTGGACGTCGCCGCGTTCACGAAGGTGACCCGCTGAGCAGCCAGGGTCGTCAGCAGGCGATCGTAGTCCTCTGCGGTGAAGTCGCGCCCGGGAAGATTGAAGCGAGATTCGCCGCCGTTGAAGCTTCCATGGCCGACCAGCAGGATGAACACGTGGTCGTTTGGCGCGGCTCGCCCGCCAATCGCCTCGATCGCCGCTTCCACTTCTTCCTGGGTCGACCGCGCCTGCACGCGGTCCGGATCCACCTCGACCTTCTCGGCCAGGTAGGTCACCTGGTCTGGCGCCAGCTCGTATCGCTCGACCGCCGCGTCGATCAGCGTCGTGGCCCAGGTATGAAACTGTTCGGCGTAGGCGGGGTCTCCGCTGAGCCCGGTGATGACGAGCAGATGCGTCTGCTGCGCGACGGCCGGAGCCACCCCGACCAGCAACGCCCCGACGACCAGCCCGGCTCGCAGGCGTCTCATGCGAGCCCCCGCGCCCGCCGATACCCCCACTCGCCCAGGAGCAACAACAGGAACAAGAGCAGCAGGGCCGGCATGTCCCAGAGGTCGCGCTCTTCGAGCACGGTCACGCCACCACCCACGGTCTGGATGTCATCCGCCAACCGGTCGACCGTCTCGTCGGTGTAGAACCGACCGCCGGTCTCCTCGGCCACCCGTTGCAGGAGCGATGCCTGCATGGTGGAGTCGTAGTACTCCGAGTCGCTGGGCGCCACTCGCAAATAGGCGACGTCGCTGCCCAGCAGGTCGTCGTCCGTGTATGCCTCCATGCGGACCTGATACAGCCCCTCCTTCTGGGGCGCGAACGAGGCGGCGTACTCACCGTCGCGGTCCGCGGTCCAGTCCATGGGGACCTCGATCAGCTCCTCGTCGGGATCGGTGATCCACGCCGACACCTGGCTGGTGTTGAGCTCCTCGTAGTTGGCGTCGTCCACTTCCGCCCGCAGGTCGAGGCTCTCGCTCAGCTCGACCCGGTCTTTCGGGACATCCGCCACCACCTGATCGGGCACCCCGTCGACGAGCCACCGCAGCAACCGCCGCCACAGGGTCTCGTGGGTGAGGTCGTCCACCGGGATGTCGGCGTGCATCTGCCACATCCAGGAGTCCTGCACCGGAAACGCCAGGGCTTTCCCGGCGCCGTAGCGCTGGAACGCCAGCACGACGATGGACTCGTCGCCGCTCGTCAGCAGCGCCGTGGCACCCGGTTTGACGTCTTGGATCTGATTGACGAGGGTGATCGGCGGCAACTCGAGCCACTGGGCCTGCGAGTCCTCTTCGGTCTCGGCGATCTGGGTCGACGGATGGGTGCCCCCCGCTCGGGTCGCGCGGACATCCGTTTCCACAAAGAAGTCCGACTCGCCATCGACCGCCGACTCGTCCAGCACCACCGGCAGGACGTCCTCCACCGGGGTGCCGACATAGCCCCCCTCGGCGAACGACCGCTGGCCACCCAGCATCAACAACCCGCCGCCCCGTTCGGCGACGAAGTCGGAGATCATCCTGAGCTGATCCGGGGTGAAGTAGTTGGCTTCGATACTTCCGAGTACGAGCGCGCGGAACCGGAACAGCTCCTCGCGCGTGGTGGGGAAGCCGCCCACCAGCCGCTCGGCGTCCTCCGCCGGGCCGATCCGCATGAACTTGCCTTCGGCCGTGCGCTGAAGGACCGTCAGCTGCAGATTCTCGTCATCCGCCACCGCCCGCTGGAGAAACTTCACCTCCCAGCGCGGCTCGCCTTCGAAATAGAGGATCTTCTCGCGGTTGTCCTCCACGACGATGAGGGCATGACGCTCGTTGTTCTGCGTCACCATCTCGTCGGGCTGTGCCGCGATCCGGAACGTGAAGAGTCGGGGACCGGCATCGGCCGCCGTGAAGCGAACCCGCACAGTGGCCGGCTCCCCATCATCGGGCAGGGTCAGCTCCTGGTCGGCCACGATCCGGCCTTCGTCCTCGACCTGCAGGCTGACCTGCTCACCGCGATACCCGGTCTGGGCCACGACGACGTCCACCACGAGCGACGCCCCCTTGAGCACGGAGCGCGGCGTGTCCACGCGGCTCAGCTGGATGTCGCGCGTGTACTCCTCGCGCCCGAGACCGACCGTGAACACCGGCACTCCGGCGGCCTGCAGCGGCAGCAGTGACTCGGCAAGCGGGCTGTCGGCGTTGTCGGCGCCATCGGACACGACGACCAGTCCCGAAAGCGGGACGCCGGCCAGTTCTTCATGGACCCGATCGAGCGCCTGGCCGAGATGGGTCTGCGTGCCATCGAACCCGACCTCGTCAACGGTCGCGATCCGGTCGGTAGACGAGGAGAAGCTGAACATGCGCAAGGCGAAGCGATCCGCCAGCGCCTCCTGGAGCGGCCTGACCGTCTCGCCCTGTCCGAACTGATCCAGCACGAAGTCGGCGCGTGTGGCCCCCTCCCGATCGGCGATCTGCATGCTCCGCGAGTCGTCGATCAGCACGCCCAGGAAGTTCTGCTGGGCCACCACCTGAGACAGCACCAGCACGGGCCGGAAGAGACAGATCAACAACAGCGCCAGAATGCCGAGACGCACAGCGCTCAGCACCGTGCGGTCGATGGGCCGGCTGTTCGCCCGCACCTGCTGGTACGTGCGCAGCGCCACGGCGGCAGCCGCCAACACCAGGAGCGACGCGACGAAGGTCGCCGTGGTCGGCCGGAACGCCAGCTCGCCTTCCTCGAAGACGATCGGCCGGTACTTGAAGAGAAACTCGAACAACGACTCGAACATTACTTGCCTGCCAGCAACCCGCGGTGAAGCCCCGCTGCATTCGAACGGCGCTGAATCACGCGTGAGCTACGTTGCTCCTCGGCCAAAAATGGCCGATTTTCTCCCTCGTCGCGCCTTGTCACACGTGCCCAGCGCCGTTCTCGGTGCAACGCGGGGTTTCACCACGGGCCACTAGACACGATCGGGCCGGTCGGCATGACCTCCGTCGGCCAACGCCCCGGCCCGACTGCTGCTTCCCGCGGACACGTCTCCGGCGTGCGCGTCCTAATGACTCATGGCATAGACAATCGTGTTTACCGTGATCTCGATCGCATAGGTCGAGTAGCGCAATGGATAGTATGGGCTCTCGGCCCACTCCCACGCATCACCGATATCGGTGTTCCAGTTGATGACCACCATCAACCGGCCGCTCTCATCGAAAATGCCGCGCACGATCGGCGTATAGCCGTCGCGCTCCCAGGTCCGACCGTTCATCGCGTTGTTGATGGCCGGCACCTGCACGATCTCTTCAATGTTGTAGAAGGTCGTGAACAACGGGTGGTCGAGCGGAATGTCGATGATCGGATACTCGGGCAGGACCCGCTTGATCTCCGCTTCGAAGTTCTCCCACTCCCACGTGCCCCAGAAGTCGTCGATCATCAGGAACCCGCCGGCCAGCAGGTAATCCCGCAGCCCCTTGACCTCGGGTTCGGTCATGTACATGTTCCCGACCTCCAACGCATAGAGGAACGGGTACTTCCGGATGTTCGGGTCGTCGAGCTGGACGGCGTTCTCCAGCTCGTAGGCGTCCATGTCGACCAGGCGGTCGAGGATGGTCAAGAACTGACGGTCGGCCTTGGGAAAGTCAGTGGCCCAAGCGCCCCAGCGGTACCCGCCACCGTTGTAGATGGCCCGCGTGAACACGAATTCGCGGCCAGTCTTCCGCGCGTTCTGGACGCGTCGGCGAACGTCGTTCCGGTCGAGCAGCGGGCGGGCCTGCTGCGCGGCAGGCGCGGAGCCGTACACGACCCGGGTAGTGACCGAGGGAGTGGGGCTGGAGGCCGGTTCCTGGCCCGGCGCTTCGGCGGCCCACAGCCCCACCAGGCCGACACCAATCATTGTCGTTACGACAACCGCCGCGCGCACGAAAACCCGTGGCCGCAAGCAGACGCTCCCTTATCCTCAACGAGCAGAGCCACAACTCGCCATGGGATCGACTCTCGACTCTGTGAGGAGGCTAGCCGCAGCATAGCACATGCGTCTCGGGTGCGCCCGACTGCCTCAGAACGCCGGTTCGGGCGTGCCGGAAGCGGACTCGTCGCAGCGCGAACCGGCGCGGATAGCCGCCACGAACCGCCAGATGTCGCCCTCGGGAAACTGGCCCCCGAACGCCTGCATCCGGGTATCGGGTACCCCGTCGGCGATGACCCGATACAGGTCGGCATCGGTGTCGCCGTGCCACCACTCACAGTCGAAGAGATCCGGTGCGTCGGTGGTCTCCCCCTCCGTCGTGGCATGGCAGTAGCCGCCACACATCGCGTCGAACAGCGCCTGCCCCTCGGCGATGGCGTCAGGATCCCCGTCGAACGGGTTGGTTGGCTGTCCGGCGCGAGTCAGGCCGCCGAACGCGACCAGCATCGCGAGCACGAACAATACGGCCGGTGCCGCCCGACGACTCATGAACCCTCCAGCGCGAAGACGAGCAGAGCGCTGCCGAGCGGGGTCGATGGCGGCTGGCCGCTGACCTGTTGCACGACACCGCTACCGCCGGTACCCACCGCCAGATAGACGGTGCCATCCAGCTCGTACGCGACCGGGTGGCTTCTGATGCCCGACCCGGTGTGCATGCGCCACACCTCCTCGCCCGTCTCGGCATCGAACCCCAGAATCTCGCCTTGGGCATTGCCGGTGACGACGAGACCGCCAGCCGTGCTGAGCACGCCAGCCATCATCGGAAACGGATCGCGATACGACCACCGCGTCTCGCCGGTGGCGAGATCGAGGGCGCTGAGGTGTCCGTAGGCCTCTCCATTGTTGTTGTCGACGCTGATCGGTGCGCCGCCGAAGTACGGCACCCCGGGCCGGAGGATGGCCCGAGCCTTCCGAAACATCATGCAGCTCTCGATCACCGGCACGAAGGCCAGGCCCAGGTCGGGATTGACCGCGCTGGCATAGGCGGCGTTGTTGCCGCCGGCCAGACCGGGACACACCCGGACCTCGGGGTTCTCCGACGGCATCGTGGCCGGGTCGACGATCGGACGGCCGTCGGCGTCGACCGTGCCCCAGTTGACCTGATGCGCATACTGGGTGGCCCGGAGGAACCGGCCATCCCGCCGGTCCAGCACGTAGAGGTAGCCGTTGCGATTCGCCTGGACCAGCGCCGGCACAGACTGACCATCGATGTCGAGGTCGATCAGCCACACCTCCGAATTGCCGTCGTAGTCCCACACGTCGTGCGGCGTGAACTGGAAGTGCCACTTCCGCTCGCCGGTCGCGGGATCGAGGGCCAGGACCGAGTCGGTGTAGAGGTTGTCTCCGAGCCGCCCATCGCCGTTCCAGTCGGGGCTCGGGTTGCCCGTAGTCCAGAAGAGCGTGTCGGTCTCGGGGTCGTAGGCGCCGGTCGACCAGGTCGCTCCGCCACCATTCAGATAGGACTCGTCGGCCCACGTCTCGACGCCGGGCTCGCCCGCCGCCGGCACCGTGTAGTGCCGCCACCGCCGGTCGCCGGTCGCCACGTCGTAGGCGTCGAAGTAGCCACGCACGCCATACTCACCGCCACCGATCCCGATGACCGCGAGGTCTCCCACCACCAGCGGCGCCGAGGTGGCGCTGAAGCCGATGGCGTGATCGTCAATCGTCGCTTCCCAGGCGATCTCGCCAGTCCTACGCCCGAGCGCCACGAGCTTGGCGTCGAGGGTGGCCATCATCACCACATCGTCGGCGATGGCCACGCCGCGATTGGCGGGGCCACAACACAACCGGAGGTCGTCTGGCAGCGGGTGGTCATACCGCCAATGCAGCGCGCCCGTCCGCGCGTCGAGAGCGAGCAACCGGTTGCGAGCGGACGTCAAATAGAGGATGCCGTCATAGACGACGGGCGATGCCTCGAGTTGGCCAGGCACGCCGGTCTGGGCCATCCACGCCAGCGAGAGCTCGCCAACCGACTCCGGCGTGAGCGCCTCGATCGGACTGTGTCGCCAGCCGGCATAGTCGCCGGTGTAATGGAGCCACTCAGTGGGATTGGCCGGAGCCGCCACGAGCGCCTCGTCATCGACCGGTCCCGCCCCGTCGCCGATCTCGGCGTCGGTCGTCCAGTGATTCCGATTGGGTCGCTGGGCGTCGGCGGGCAGCGCCGCCAGGAGGCCCACGACCGCCAGGGGAAGCACGAGGCGGCGGGCCCGAAGGGTGTCATTCGTCATCATCCCGTCATCCTATCTCGTCCTGTCGATCGCTCAGGGGGCCACCAGCCGCCCATCGTCCACCCAGACATCGCCGTCGACCGTCACGGTCGTATCGGTGAAGAAATTCCAGCGCACGTAGCCGCCGCCCACCTCGCCGCCAAACTCAGAGTTGTCGCCGAGTGACAGCCGGACCACGCCAGCGCCGTAGCCGTAGTACGGGATCCAGGGCGAGCGTTCGGGCACCGCCAGCAACGGATTGAAACCGAGCGCGAACTCGCGGAACGCGCGCGCCTCGGCGGGCACGCCAGCCAGCTCGGCCTCGGCGGCGGCCTGTCCTCGCGTGGCACTGACTCCGGTCACGAGACCCGCTTCGATGGTGAGGGCCAGACCCTCGACCGGACGACCGTCCCACTGCGAGAGCGGGAAGACAATGGTCCCGCCGACGCTCGACTCGATCGGCGCCACGCGGATGGCTCCGGCCGGCAGCTCGACCTCAGATCACGCCCTCGTCGGTCCGGGCCGCCGAGGCGTCGCCGTCCTGCCGATTCACCGGCCAGTCGCCGATCCGGAACTGGAGATCCGTGCCGAGTGGCGTGGTGACCCGGATCTCGGCGCCCCGCATTGCCTGCTCGAACCGCTGCTGCACGGCACTCAAGGTCTGGTAGTCGGTCTCGAGCAGGGCGCGCTGGTAGGTCGCATCAATCAGGTGGCGGGAAGGGAGCGACTGCCCCGGAAGCGGGAACGCGCTGCCGTTCTCGACCCAGTGGAAGTGAATCGTTCGGCCCTGGCCCTCGCGCAACAGATCCTGCAACGCGGCGTAAGCCGGATGGTCAGGCCTGGCGCCGGGCAACATGATCGACGCATCGACCCCGGCCAGCATCTCCCGGTACGCCGTCCGCGCCCGTTCGGCGCCCGGCGCCAGCACGTCGGCACGCCACGCCTCCGGCCCGGGCTCTTCGACGACGTCGATCACCCCGAGGTCAATCGCTCCCACCTCCATCACGGCATAGCGAAGATGCGGAATCAGCGGGTCGAAGAGGCCCGGGCGCGCCACCGCCGGGAGGATCGGTCTCGACATGCGCTAACCTTACCCCCATGACTCAGCATCATTCACGTCAGCTGCGGATCGTGGTGTGCGCGGTCGGCTTGCTTCTGATCACCGGCTCGCCACGCACGCTCGTCGGCGCCGAAGGCGACGTCCCACGGGGCGCCCCCCAGGAGGTGGGTCTCTCGGCCGAACGGCTCGAGCGTATCGGCGGGGTCATCGAGCGCGCGATGGATGCTGACACGATCTCTGGCGCGGTCGCCCTGGTCGCGCGCCAGGGAAAGATCGCTCACTTCGAAGCCCACGGCCTGATGGACATCGAGGCGTCGCAGCCGATGGCGCTCGACACCATCTTCCCCATCGCTTCGATGACCAAGCCGGTGACCGGTGTGGCGATCATGATGCTGGTCGAGGAGGGACTGGTCCGGCTGTCCGATCCGGTCTCCAAATTCATACCTGAGCTGGCCGACCCGCAGATGGCCGTCTGGACCGGCGAGCGCCCCCCTCGGGGAGCCGACGCTCCCGAGCCGTACACCATCCCCGCCGCCAGCGAGATTTCCATCCGTCACCTGATGACCCACACCTCCGGGCTGGGCAGCGGCGGCGCCGGCACCATGGGCACCCAGCGGGTCGCACCACGTGACACGAGCGGCACGGTGGGCGACTGGGCGCGTCTGTTGGGCGACGCCCCGCTCGACTTCCACCCTGGCACCCACTGGGCCTATAGCGGGCTCGCCGGCATTGACATGCTCGGTCGGGTGGTGGAGGTCGTCTCGGGCCTGACCTTCGACGAGTTCCTTCGACAGCGGATCTTCGACCCGCTCGGGATGAGCGACACCGCGTTCTTCCCCGCCGAGGCGAACGCGGACCGCGTCGTCACCCTCTACCGACGCTCGGAGAACGGGCTCCGCCGGGTCGACGTCCCCACATGGGTCGACACCAGGACCTACTTCGGCGGCGGGGGCGGCTTGTGGTCAACCGCCGAGGACTACCTGCAGTTTGCCCAGATGCTCCTCAACAAAGGCGAGCTGAACGGCACCCGCCTGCTTGGCAGCCGCACGGTGGAGCTCATGGCGTCCAACCACGTGGGCGATCTGTATGCGGAGGCGGGCACCACCGGCGGTCGCCCCGGTCTTGGGTTCGGACTGACCGTGAGAACGGTCGACGATGCGGTCCTGGCCGGCGATGCGCAGTCGACCGGCAGCTTCGGCTGGAGCGGCGCGTTCGGCACGACGTTCTGGGTGGACCCGAAGGAGGATCTGACCGCCATCCTCATGGTGCAGACCCCAGGCGGCCCGCTCCGAGGCGACTTCGCCACCGCGGTGATGCAGGCGATTGTCGACTAGGGCGGCGCGTTTTCGTGGCCGCCCAGGCTACGGGCTTCAGGCTGCCGGCAGTTCCGACGGTGTGCACAAGGAACTGCCTGGCAGTCCTGTTCGACACTCCAGGACTGCCGGCGACGGGCGCTCGGCAGAGCTTCTGTAAGACCTGCCCCGCAGGCCGGTGTGGTTCCAGAATGGTGTGGCGTGAACGAGCGCCTGAAGCCTGGAGCCCGCAGCCCGAAGCCGAGCGCGGTCGAAATTCGAGCGCGCTCTACTGATCCACGAACCTAACCTCGAACATCTTTGGCCACCACTTGCCGGTGATGTAGAAGGTCTCGGCATCGGGGTCGTAGGCGATGCCGTTGAGCACCTCGGACCCGATGAGCTCGTCGCCCGAGAGCAGGCCCTCGGCATCGATGTAGTCGGTCACCACGCCGGTGTCGAGGTCGATGCGGACGATGAAGTTCTCTTCCCAGACGTTGGCGTAGACGTCGCCGTCCACGCATTCGAGCTCGTTGAGCTCGAAGAGCGGCTGTCCTTCGAGTTGCACCCGTCGTTCCCCGATCGGCTCGAACGTGACCGGATCCCGGAAGGTCAGCAGATCGGTGCCGTCGCTCATCACCAGGCGGTCATCGTCGAGGCAGAGCCCCCACCCCTCCCCGCGATAGCGATGGATTTCGAGCTCGGCCAGCGACTCCCGATCGAACACGAACGCCCGTTCGGCCCGCCAGGTCAACATGATGAAGCGGTCGTCGACCAGCGCCAGGCCTTCTCCGAAGTACTGCTCTGGAAGGTCGATGCGCTGACGGACCTCGCCGGTCTCGGGGTCCAGTCGTCGTAGGGTCGACTCACCCCGACGCCCGGTGCTCTCGAACAGCTCGCCCTCGGACCAGAGCAGCCCCTGAGTGTAGGCGTCACGCTCATGGGGAAAGGTGCGCAGCACCTCGACCCTCCGCATCCGCGCCTCTTGAGCCGGCGCCGACCCGGTCAGGGTCGGCGCGGTCGGGCGCGGCGCCGCCGGCCCCGAGGCCTGGGAGCCGGAGGGCGGTCGGAACAGCAACGCTCCGCCCGCCGCGAGCATCGTCACGAGCGCCAGCACGAGCCAACGCCGAAAAGAACCAGGCGCGGGCTCAGGGACCGGACGACGGCGAGCGGCGGACTTCGCGCGACTGGTGCGACCCATCGGAACGGCCAGTGTAACCCGCTCTCAGAGACGCAGCAGCACCGCTCGAGCGGGCTCTCCGGTCGCGGCCGACACCATCTCGGCGTAGAGCTGGACCTGCCGGCGATACACGTCCAGGGCGCCCTCCAGCTGACGGTCCGTCTTGAAGTCCACGACCCACCACTGCCCACCGTCGCGGAACGCCAGGTCCACGATCCCTTCGGCAAGCACCCCGTCGGGCTGGGGCATCGCCACCGGCACCTCGCGTCGGCACGCGTTCTCCGACGCCGCGCGTTGGGCCTGGTCGAGCAGGGTGTGCGACAGGGCCCGGGTGACGACCGCCGCCGCGGCGTGGACCTCCTCCTCCGATGCGCCAAGCAACCGCCCCTCGAGACGCGCGACCTCGGCCACCCGATCCGGTGTCGCATCCAGCGCCGAGGTAGCCAGTACGGCATGCACCAGCGCCCCGAAGCGTCGACCGGAGGGCCGCTCGCCCGGCTCGCCGATGTCGAGCACGTCCGGCTCCCCGATGCCGGGCGGAGGGGGCGCGCCCTCGGCCACGAGACGTTCGGCGAGCTCGGTCACGGTGCGCACGCGGAGCGACGGTGTGGCGGCCTGCGCAACGGTCACGTCCCGCCGGTCGCGCCACTCGTGATACGTCGCCAGGTCACGCTCGACGATGCTGGCCGACGCCTCCTTCGACAACAGCTGTTCCTGCCGGATCCCGAAACGCGCCTCCACCCCCAGGGTAAGGCTCGGGGTCGCCGGGTCCCACCACACCACGGGAAAACCAGACGCTCCGGCCGCACGCGGTGGTGTCGACGGGGTCCTGGCCTCCTCCGGAGCCTCGGTCGGGTCGGACTGGAACGGCAATACCTTCGCCCGGCCATCCTCTGTCCCGAGCCAGTGCAATCCGGGCGCGACGGTGTCCTGCCGGGCCGGATCGCCATCCGGCCGGTCGACAACGCTGTCGCGGCCGAACGTCGGGCAGGCCGGCGGGATCTGCGGGTCGCGCCGCTGATCGACCGGCGGGTAGATCGCGTCATCCAGCGGTCCGAGCCACCCGTCCTTGATGGGCCCGTCACCCACCGCCGGGACCACGAGCAGATCCCGGGCGCGCGTGGCCGCGACATAGGCCAACCGGACCCCTTCCTGTCGATCCCGCTCCACCTCTTCATCCTCATGGTCGAGGAGATCGAGGGGCGACCAGCCGGCGAGCCGCTGGGCGCAGAGCTCGCGGGTCGGGTCGATGAAGCGACCGGCCGACCGGCGGTGCAGCTTGCACGTCGGGTCGGCGAGCACCACCACCGGGAACTCGAGCCCCTTGGCCCGATGCACGGTCATGATGCGAACACCGTCGCTCCCCTCCTCGAGAATCGGCGCCTCACCCGCCTGCCGGGCCAGCGCTTCGTCCTCGAGCTGGTCGACGAAGCCCCGGAAGGACAGACCGCCTCCAGCCTCGTAGCTCCGAGCCATCTCGGCGATCTGCATGACGTTGGCCAGGGCCTGCTCGCCGCCCGGACGCATCACGAAGCCGGCGTGAGCGCGCGTGCTCTCGAGCAACGTGCCGATCGTCTCGGCGACCGGCACGTCGTTGCGACCCCGATGCGCCGTCCGCAGCACGCCGAGCGCGGCGGCGATCGGCGCCAGTCGCTCGTGGCCCTCGGTCTCCTCCGCCCGTGCCCCTTCCAGCTCGGCCGACACCCGGAAGGGGTGTAGCCGACCAAACCGCTGGTGGTACTCGAGCAGACTCGCATCCTCGATCGCGAAGAGCGACCCGCGCAGGGTGGCAAACACCGAGAGCTCGTCATCGGGATGCTCGACGGCGGCCAGCGCCGCCCGCATCGTCATGACCTCTTCACGGTTGTGAAAGGTCCGGCCTCCCACCAACAGATGGGCAAGCTCCCGTGCCTCGAGCGCCTCGACATAGCCGCGGGTCATGTCCTGGCCAAAGCTCTCGAACCGGCGGAAGAGCAAGCAGACGTGCCGTGCCGCAATCGGCACCCGTCGAGACGTCGCGCCATCAGGCGCGGTCTCCCCCGGGCGCACCCGCTCGGTAACCGTCCAGCCGCTCTCGGTCACGAGCCAGTGCACGAACGCACCGACGGCGTCGGGCAAGGAACGCTCGATGGCGGACGCCGCCACCCGATACACCCCGTAGGGTCGCGGCACCGGCAGCACGACGACGTTCGGCTGGTCCTCCACCGGCGCGCGGTGTGGCGACAGCGGCACATACGCCGCCTGCGACGTGACCCCGACGTGGGACCCTGCCCGCCGGGACATCAACGGCGCGAAGGCATGGTTCACCAACCGCTGGATCTCAGGCACCGCTCGGAAGCTGGTGGTCAGATCGAGCGTGGCGATCCCGTGGTCCTGGAGCTGGGTCTTGACCGCTTCGTACACACCGACATCGGCCCGCCGGAACCGATAGATCGACTGCTTGGGATCACCCACGAGAAACAGCTTGCCGGCCGCGGGGCGCACCCGCCGCCAGTCGTCCTGGTCCGGATCGTCGGCGGCCAGCAGCAGGAGGATCTCGGCCTGGAGCGGGTCGGTGTCCTGGAACTCGTCGACGAAGATCCGGGTAAACCGTTGCTGAAAATCGGCCCGCACGGCGGCGTTGTCCCGAACGAGATCCCGGGCAGTCAGCAGGAGGTCCACGAAGTCGAGCCGGCCGGCGTCGCGCTTCAAGCGTGCGTAGGTGTCGATCGGCGCCCGCAGCTCGTGCTGCAAGAGCGCCGCGAGATCGGCGTCAGCCACGCGACGGAAGTTCCGAAGGAGCTCGACGAGCTTGCCATGCTGATCGAGGACGCTGGACCGTGACACGCCGTCCGCGTAGACGGCCCCGGAGCCCTTGCGAGGATTCGTGAAGTTGCGGCTCGAGGCCAGTTCGACCAGCTCTCCCTCGACCCAGTCGTACCAGTCGTCGTCGCGCCGCCGACGGCGGAGCGTCTCGTGTCGCCGGATCGCGCGAGTCACCGCCACGGCTGGGCGCAAATCGCGATACAGGCGGTCGCTTCTGCGGTTCGAGGCCTTGTCGACCAGCTCCGCGAAGTCGCCCAGATGCGCGACGATCTGATCGAGGATCGCCTTGCGCTCGAACGTCTCCCGACGCCACGGGGTCGGGAAGTCGCGCCACTCGGACAGCATCCAGGCGGCGCTGCGGAGTCGATCGGTCGGTCGCTCGCGACGATCCGGCTCTCCGAAAGAACCGATGCTGCGACGTTCGAGCGCGCGTCGGACACCTTCGGGCGGTGTGTCGAGCGTGGTCTGCAGCCAGCTATCGAACGCCAGACCGAACAGTCGATTCGCCTCGGAGTCGGCAGCCACCTCAAACCGGGGATCCACGTTGGCTTCCACCGGACGTTCGCGCAGAAGGTCGGCACAGAACCCGTGGATGGTGCTGACCTGCGCCTCTTCGAGATGGGCGATCGCATGCTCGACATGGGCCACGCGGTCGGCCCCCGTCGGCGTCTCGGCGGCGGCCTGCCTGGCATGCTCCAGCGCCTCGCGGAGTCGCAGCTTGAGCTCACCCGCGGCCTTCTCGGTGAAGGTCACCGCGAGCATCTGATCGACTCGGGCCCGACCGGTGGCCAACACCTCGACGATGCGGGTCACGAGTTCGGTCGTCTTGCCCGTGCCGGCCGCCGCCTCGACGATCAGCGACTCGTCGAGCGCCGTCCGAATCCGGGCGCGCTCGGCCGCGTCGACCAACCCTGTCTCACTCATGTCTCAAGTGTCGCCACGATCCTTCCTCGACCCTCCGGTTTCGCGCCGGCGCGAAACCTAGGGCATCCGTCTGAGCACCTGGAGGTCCACCAGCTTGGAGTCGTCCTTGCGCGCCACCCGGGTCTCCTCCCACGGACCGCAGACGGCGCGGAAGTCGCACCAGCCACAGGCGCCTGGCCGGGGAGCCGGAAGCAGGGAGCCCGTCTCGACCGCGCGGTCGACCGTTTCGAGAACGTTGAGGCCGGCGCGCCGTTCGTCGTCGCCCAGCGTGACGGTCCGGGTCTCGAATCCGCCACCCACGGTAGAGAAGAACAGCCGCGACTCAGCCACCGGTCGGCCCAGAGCCGCTTCCACCGCCAGTCCGTACAGCACCGGCTGCAACACCTCCCCGCGGCCCACAACCATCCGCTCCTGCGTCCGGTTGCGACCGGTCTTGTGGTCGGTGACGCGAAGCTCTCCCTCCGCGGAGGGCCGCGCGCGGGCTTCGATCAGGTCGACGATGCCGTGCAGCAGCCAGCGGCCATCCAGCCGTACCGGCTCGGCAACACTGCGTCGGTCACGGCCGTCTCCGGGCGCGAACCCGAACCCCAGCTCGGCGCCGACCGGGACCCACTCGCCATCCTCGTCCGCCACCTGCTGTACCCAGCCCCGGAGATCGGTTCGAAGCGACTCGACTTCGCTCACCCAGACGCGGTCGATCGCCGGGGCGAGATCCTCGCAGTAGCGAGCCGCCAGGCGCTCGAGCACCTCATCGAGCACGCCCCAGACCTGCGGCAACCGGTCGCAAGTCACCGGCAGCATCTTCTTGGCTTCGAGCTCGCGGACCAGCTCCGCCTGGACTTCGTGGAACATCCGCCCGCGCGTCAGCGGGTCCAATCGTTCCAATGACTCGATCTGCTCCCTCGGCTGGAGCCTGAACACGGTCCCGAGGAGGAACTGATAGGGACACTTGGCGTAGCGCTGCAGGGCCGAGACCGAGAAGGGCCGAGCTGACAGCCGATGCGCGTCGAGCGCGGCGCGGGCCGGCGGCTGCAGGTCATGCAGACCGTCATAGCGGGTCCACGGCGGCTTCCACCGCCACCACCGGCTGACCAGTGAACGGCGGAGGCCCGGGTTCAGCTCGAGCAGGTAGCGGGCCCGACCCTGGAGCTCGGGTGATACCCGGCGATGCAGGAGCGGGCCCAGAACGGCGAGATCGTGTTCGGTATCGTCGATCGCCCGTGTCGGATCGGGTGGCGCGGGCCAGGCCAGCCGCGCGTCGACCTGTCGGAAGGCTTCCCGCTCGGTAACCGCAAAGTCGGGCACTCGCCCGGTCCGCGCCCGCTCGAGGTCGAGCGCGTAGAACGACGGGACGCGGGGTCGCGCCTCGCCAAGCTGCAGGCGGGGGTAAGACAAGTACACCCGCTCGGTCGCCGCGCCCACGGCCAATCTGAGCAGCAGCCGTTCGTCGACGGCCAGATCGTCGAGCACCGGAAGCCCGAGCACGGCCGGGTCGACGGCCCCGCCGTCCCTCTGGTTGAGCTCGCGGCGCGCGGCGTCGAGCAGCAGCGGGTCCTGGCGCTGCTTCTGCGGAAACAACCGCTCGGCCAGACCCGGCACGAAGACGACATCGAACACCCGGCCACGGGCATGTTCCGGACCGCCCACGAAGACCCGGCCATAGCGATGCGCCGGAGGCTCTTCCTGCAGCTGGGCCAGCCGCTCGGAGAGCACGCTCTGCACCTCCGCCAGACCGACCGGACCTACCTCCGCCATCGGGCGCAGCTCGCCGAGCACCGCCAGGACCCGGTCGGGGCGAGTGAGCACCATCGGCGCCAACTCGTCGAGATGGTCGAGCCACGCGCCCCACGGCGCGCGGCTGGGCAGACGAGCAAGCTGGTCCACGACCGGCAAGGCGAAACGGCGCAGATGTTCCAGGTTGACGAGGTCTCGCTCGAGCCCGCGGGCCTGCGGCGACTCCGGGTCGTCGGTGCGGCGCTCGAGCCATCGGAGGCGGAGCTCCTCGGCGAGCCCACCCAACCGACGCGCCCAGCGATCGTGGCCACCGACGACCGCCGACTCGACCAGCAGACGGTCCCACCGCCAAGGCGCACGCAATCGACCATCGACGACCGGATGGTCGTCGTGGTCCCGTTCCTGCGCCGGGTCGTCGGGCGGGTGATCGTCGCGGTCGAACAGTGACGGCTGCTGTGGCACCGCGGGCGACGGAAGCAGCGTGGCCGCCTCGGCTGGGGGCACCCACCGCGCCCGGTCTCGGGGCGGGCCACCCTCCGGATCGGGGGGCGGCACCTGACCGAGCGACAAATACTCGGCGAAGCGGCGGGCCGACAGCTGCTCGCCGGCGCACGCCAGGAGCGCCAGAAACGCCCGACCGGCGGGATCCGGCGCCCGGGTCCCGCGAACGAACCAGGCCTCGACGCCGGCGCGCCGCAACGCGGTCTCGAGCAGCCCGGCATACAACTGCGGCGCCCGCAGCAGTACCGCCATCCGGTCCAGCGGCACGCCGCGAGCCGCCTCTTGCTGGATCGCGCGCGCCACCTCGACACATTCGCGGGTTTCGCCAGGCGCGGAGAACAGCGTGACCTCATCGCCGGTCGCCTCGGCCGCGACGGCATCGTCGCCGTCGATCGCCTCGAACAGGCGGGTACGCACCCGTCGGAGCGGTTCCGGCGACGCGGACGCCGCGGGGGTCGCGACCGAGGCGCTCGGAAGCGTCAGCAGCGCCGTACGGGTGCGTTCGTCCCCAGCCGGGATCGTCGCGGCAAACCGGCTCGCGCGAGAGGCGAGGGCCCGCACGAGAGCGAGCGTGGCCTCGTCGTGGACCGGGACGTCGAGCAACAGCACCGGCACCGCGAGCGGAAACCCGATGCCGTCGCGTTCGCGGAGCACCGTGGCGGCCAGCAAGCACAGCTCCGGCGTGTCGACCAGCTGCGCTCCCTCGAGCTGCCCCCGGTAGCGCTCGGCCAGCCGCGCCACGTCGGCGCCACCGGCCCCGCAACCAGGCAGCCGGTCCGTGTCCACCCCGCCGCGGCGCAGGTCATCGAGGGTGGCGGCCAGGGTGCGGCCGAAGCTCCGCAACCGGGCGATCGGGGCCAGGTATTCGAGTGTGCCGGTCTCCAGTTCCTCGAAGGCGGCGCGGGCGGCGACCGCTTCGGCCCCCAGGCGGCTGGCGGGAGCGCGGCCGTCCGCGGCCAGGCGCGTGGCCGCTGCCCGAGCAGCGAACTGATGCAGGCTGAAACGATGAAGTCCGAAGGTGCTTCCGAGGCGGCTGGTGCGGTCACGAGCGAAGTCGTCGACCGCGTCGCGCGTGGCGCCGAGCAGCAGCGCCTCGGCGGAGGGAGAGAGGCCGTCGAGCACGCCGCTCGCGGCAGACAGCCGGGTTGCCGCCTCGGCGGCGGAATACAGGGTGACTGCGCCCATCACGTCCCGATGCGTTCTCGTCAAGAACGCTTCCCCGGCCCACCGGCGCCGGGTTTCCGCATCCGACGACGCCACGTCGTCGTGGCCCGATGGTAGCATGCGGACCGACTCCCACACGGAACCCAGAGACGGACCAGGACGTATTTACAGGTAGAAGAAATGTTCTGCCGACGCTGCACTCGTGAGATCGCCGACAACGCCGCCTACTGCGCCCACTGCGGTGCGAGCCAGCGGAGCGATGCCGGTCCGATCCGGCTGGAACGGTCGGTGTCGGACCGGCAATTGGCCGGAATCTGCGGCGGCCTGGCCGCCTATATTGGCCTGGATGCCACGCTCGTCCGGGTGCTCTGGATCGTGCTCTCGGTGGTGCCGGGGGCGATCATCTTCGGGATCATCGCCTACCTGGCCGCCTGGTTGATCATTCCCGAAGCAGCGGGCCCCGAGCCCGTCTCCAGGAGCAAGCGACTCACCCGCTCGCTGACCGACGCCAGGGTGGCCGGGGTGTGTGGCGGACTCGCCGAGTACTTCGACGTCGACCCCACCCCCATCCGGTTCCTGTGGGTCGTGCTGTCGATCTACCCCGGGGCGGTCATCGGCGGCGTCATCGTCTACGGGGTGGCCTGGCTGGTCCCCCCGCTGGCGCCGCTGGCCCAGGCGCCGCCTCCCACGACCCCGCCGCCCACGCCACCGTCGGAACCGGTGGAACCGACGTCGAGGTCGGGCTGATCAGCCCGATACTCTGCGGGCGCCGGCCGTGTTAACCGGCCCGACGTGGGTATCGCAGGCCAGTCCGGCAACTTCCGCGAACCGCTCCGCCATCCGTCCCGCCAGACGGGCGGCGTGATCATCGCTGGCCGCGAAGGCGAAGACCGAGGGCCCTGAACCCGAAATCGAGCAACCGAGCCCACCTTCGTCGAGCGCCGTCTGCTTCACTTCAGCGAACCCCGGGATCAGCGGGGCTCGAATCGGCTCGACCAACGCATCGCTAATGGCGCGACCAAAGAGATCGAGGTCCTCGCGGTGGAGCGCCGTCACCATCGCCGCGATCTGGCCCAGGTTGGCGACCGCCTGACCGATCTCGAAACGCCGGTCCGCCACCAGCCTGCGAGCCTCGGCGGTCATGACCGAGGTGTGCGGATGGACGACCGCGACCCGGAGTCGCGACGGCACGGGAAGCGACAGCAACTCGAACGGGTCGTAACTCCGAATCAGCACGATGCCGCCTCGCACCGACGGCGCCACGTTGTCGGCGTGCACCCCACCCGAGACGAACCGCTCACCCTCGAGCGCACAGCCAATCAGGGTGTCGACGTCGAGCGCTCCACCCCGTAGCTCGCTCACCGCGAGGGCTCCCGCGACGCTACTCGCGGCGGAACTACCGAGTCCGCTGCCCAGTGGCATGCCCTTGTGCAGCCAGAGGCGCACGCCGGCCGGATGGTCGCCGTCGCGGCCCGGCGCCTCCAACGCGGCGCGGGCGGCGATCCCGACCACATTGCGCTCCGGCTCCCGCGGCAGCCGGCCGTCGTCGCCCGTGACCTCGACCAGCTCGACCCCGGGATGATCGCTCCATTCGGCCTCGACGTGGTCTCCAGGGCGCTCCAGGGCCAGGCCAAGCACATCGAAGCCTGGCCCTAGATTCGACAGGGTGGCCGGGGCGAAGACGCGAACGTGAGTGGGTACAGACATGACGGGCGGGACGTCCAACCGGGCGGTGTGCACTAGCTTATGCGAAAATGCGTCGTCGATGCCCGCCTCCTGGCTCTCGCTCGCCGCGCTCGCCATCGCCATCGCGGGTGTCGTCTATCTCTGGTTCCGGGACCGCACGCTGCAGACCAAAATGAACGGGCTCGCCTCCGAGCTCGAACGTCGGAACTCGGAGTTCTAGGAGGCCAACCAGACCCTGAATCGGCTGGCGGGGGTCGACGCGATCACCGGCCTCGCCAATCACAGCGCGTTCCAGGAGTTCCTCCGCGGTGAATGGAGACGCGCGCTCCGTGAGGCGTCGTCCATCAGCGTCCTGATGGTCGATATCGACCGCTTCAGCGAATACAACGACCGGCTTGGACATCAGGCCGGCGACGAATACCTGGTGAAGGTCGGGAACAAGCTCAAGGATATCGTCCGGCGACCGGGCGACCTCGTGGCCCGGTTCGGAGGCGAGGAGTTCGCCGTGGTGATATCACGCACCGATCATCAGGGCGCGTTCCGGGTGGCCCACCGCGTGTGCGCCGGCATCGAAGGGCTTGCGATCGAGCATCCCGAGTCCGAGGTCTCGCCGTGTGTCACGGTCAGCGTAGGGGTGTCTACCTCCACCCGTGCCGTGGACTCGAACTGGGAAGAACTTGAACTGGTTGCGGGCGCCAACTCGGCGCTCGAGAAGGCGAAGCAGGAAGGACGCAATCGCGTCGCCACGGTCGACGACGACGCGCTGGTCACCCAACCGACCTAGCGGCTCACAGTAGACCCAGTTGGAGCTTGGCGGCGTCGGTCATCTTGTTCATGTCCCACTGCGGCTCCCAGACCACGTCTACCCAGGCGTCGCTCACCCCGGGCACCGCCTTGGCCTTGGCCTTGACCTCGACCGGCAGACTCTGAGCCGCCGGGCACCCCGGCGAGGTCAACGTCATGCGAATACCCACCAGACCGGTCGCATCGACGTCGACGTCGTAGATCAGACCCAGCTCGTAGATGTTGACCGGAATCTCCGGGTCGTACACCGTCGACAACGCTTCAATCAGCTTCGGCTTCAGCTCGAGCGTCTTGAGCGGGTCGACGTCAATCGGGTCGTGGGTCTCAGCGGCGGGCGGCGGGGCCACGGGTTGCGGCGGAGGCGGCATCATGGAAGGCGGCTCGACCCTGGGCGGCATCATCTCCACCGGATCCGGCGAGGCCGCGTCCCCGCCCTCGGGCGTGCCGACACCCTCCGCTCTGGGTTCGTCTTTCGGATCAGCTGAATCGTTGAGGTTGAAGATTCCCACGGTTCACTCCGTTGACACGATGTCGTGATTGTCGTCCACCGCGGCCCGGAGGGTATGCCAGGCCAGGATGGCGCATTTCACTCGAGCGGGATAGTCGCGAACTCCGGCGAACACCGCCAGCTTGCCGAGTGACGGATCGACCGGCGCCTCCTGATCGGTCACCAACCGATGAAACTGCTCGAAGATCGCACGGGCCTCGTCGAGGCTCTTCCCCTTCACGCCCTCGGTCATGAGTGAGGCGGACGCCTTCGAGATGGCGCAGCCCGACCCCTCGAACCGTACGTCGGTCAGCACGCCGTCCTCGACTTTGACCGCGATCGAGAGCTGGTCGCCACAGAGTGGGTTGTGCCCGTCAGCCTGGAGGTCGGCGCCCTCGAGCGGCCCGAAGTTCCGGGGGCTCCGGTTGTGGTCGAGGATGACCTCCTGATAGAGATCGCGAAGGTCGCTCATCCGAATACCTCTCGCACCTTGGTCAGCGCCCCGACCAAACGGTCGATATCGTCCGCGGTGTTGTACATCGCGAGCGAGGCGCGCGCGGTGGCGGGCACCCCGAACCGGTCCATCACCGGCTGGGTGCAGTGGTGCCCGGTACGAATCGCCACTCCCTCGGTGTCGACGATGGTGCCGATGTCGTGGGCGTGCACATCGTCGAGCACGAACGAGAGGATGCTGGCTTTCTGCGGCGCGGTCCCGATCAGGCGCAGCCCCGGCACGGCCGTCAAGGCGTTGGTCGCATACTCGAGCAATCGCCGTTCGTGCGCCACGATCGGTCCGAAGCCGACGCTTGCGATGAAGTCGACGGCCGCGCCCAGGCCGATGGCGCCGGCGATGTGCGGCGTCCCCGCCTCGAACTTGTGCGGCACCTCGTTGTAGGTGGTCTTTTCGAAGGTGACGGAGCTGATCATGTCGCCGCCCCCCTGATAGGGCGGCATCGCATCGAGCAAGGTGCGTCGCCCGTAGAGCGCGCCGATACCAGTGGGACCGTAGAGCTTGTGTCCGGTCACCACATAGAAGTCGCAGCCCAGCGCCTGCACGTCGACCTTCATGTGGTAGGCGGCCTGCGACCCGTCGACCAGCACCGGCACGTTCCGCGCGTGGGCGCGTTCAACCACCTCGCGCACCGGATTGACGGTCCCCAGCGAGTTCGACATGTGCACGATCGAGACGAGCTTCGTGCGTGGTCCCAGCAACGCGTCCAGCTCGTCGAGATCGAGCTCGCCCCGGTCGCTGATCGGCACCACCTTGAGCACGGCGCCCTTCTCCTCACAGAGCAGCTGCCACGGCACGATGTTCGAGTGGTGCTCCATGGTCGAGATGACCACCTCGTCCCCGGCGCCCACGGTGCTCCGACCAAAGGTCTGCGCCACCAGGTTGATCCCCTCGGTGGCGTTGCGCGTGAACACGATCTCGGACGGGTCGGAGGCGTGGAGGAAACGGGCCACCTTGGCCCGCGCGCCTTCATAGGCCTCGGTCGCCGCCTGGCTGAGCTGATACACGCCGCGATGGATGTTCGCGTTCTCGGCGGCGTAGTACCGCGACAGCGTGTCCAGCACGACCCGTGGTTTCTGGGTGGTCGCCGCGTTGTCGAGATAGACCAGCGGCCGGTCCCCCACCGTCGAGGACAGGATCGGAAACTGCTCGCGGATCCGTGTCTCGTCGAGGACGTGGGCCGAATGCGTCGTCTTGGTGCCTGCCACCCCAGTCATGCCCCTCAGCCTGCCACCGGCAGGCGTTCCAGCAACAGCGCGTCCAGCTGCTCGCGGATGGCGTCCAACTTGATGTGCCCAAGCAGGTCCGCCGCGAAGGCGTGGATGAGCAGCTGTCTAGCCTGCTCTTCCGAGAGCGCCCGCGAACGCAGATAGAACAACGCGTCTTCGTCGAGCTGCCCCACCGTCGCGCCGTGCGTGCACTTCACGTCGTCGGCGAAGATCTCGAGCTGCGGCTTGGTGGTGACCTGCGCATCCTCGGACAGCAAGAGCGCCTTGTTCGACTGTTTGGCATCGGTCTTCTGCGCATCCAACCGGACGACGATCTTCCCGTTGAACACCGCCCGGCTCCGCCCATCGAGGATGCCCTTGTAGAGCTCGTGGCTGTCGCAGTGTGGCATGGCGTGGTCGATGGTGGTCTGGTTGTCGACCAGCTGTCGTCCCGTGCCCAGATACAGGCCGTTGAGCGTGCACTCGCCACCCTCGCCGCCGAGGACGACCCGTGCTTCATTCCTGACGATGGCGCCACCGAGCGTGATGGCGTGCGACGAGAAGTTGCTGGCGCGACCGAGCTGTGCAACCAGCTGACCGACGTGGAAGCCGTTGTCGGCTTCCCGCACGACCGAATAGTGGTCGACGACCGCGTTGTCGGCGGCCCACACCTCAGTCACCGCATTGCTGAGATACTCGGTCTCGCCACCTCCGGCGTGACTCTCGACGATACGGACCTGGCTGTTGGCGCCGGCGCTCACCACCACCCGTGGCTGACTGAGGACCGGCGCGGCGCCGGGGCTCGTGACGAACAGGAGGTGAATCGGCGTCTCGGCCACGACGCCGTCATCGACCTCCACCACGGCGCCGTCGCCCAGGAACGCCGTGTTCAAGGCGGTGAACGCCTGGCCGCCAACGCTGGCGAGCTGGCCGACCCGGCCGGCGACCTCGCCGGTGATCGCCTCGGCGAGTCCGACGACCCGGACGCCATCGGGCAGGCCCGTCGTCGACGAAAGGCCGGGCGCCAGTCTCCCGTTCACGAACACGAGCTCGGCGCCCCCCAGCCGAGGGAGATGCAGCTCTTCGAGCGACTCACGGCTCAGGCTCGGGTCCCCCTCGGGAACCACGAACGGGACTTCGGCGATAAGCGCCACGTTGGTAAAGCGCCACTCTTCGAGACGGGTCGTCGGGAACCCCAACTGCTCGAACGTGTTGAACGCGTCGCGGCGCAGGTCGGCCAACGACGCAGGCAACGGTACGGCGCGTGACCACGCGGCGAACTGCCCGGCGTAGTCGGGCGCGGCGGTAACTGCCTGACTCATCTTCTTGCTACTGCTTTCTGGCTGGGATAGCCGACCGCTACATGGTCGCCGGCGAGGCTTCGATCCACCCGTAGCCCTTCTCTTCGAGCTCGAGCGCCAGCTCCTTGCCACCGGACTTGACGATCCGTCCACCCGACAACACGTGCACGAAATCGGGGACGATGTAGTTGAGCAGGCGCTGATAGTGGGTGACCACCACCATCGATCGCTCCGGGCTGCGCATGGCATTCACGCCGTTCGCCACGATCTTCAGCGCGTCGATATCGAGTCCCGAGTCCGTTTCGTCGAGAATCGCGAGGGACGGTTCCAGCACGGCCAGCTGGAAGATCTCGTTCCGCTTCTTCTCGCCTCCGGAAAAGCCCTCGTTGACCGGCCGGTTCAACAGCGTGTCGTCCATCTCGAGCAGCTGCATCCGTTCCTTGATCAAGGTCATGAAGTCCATCGCGTCGAGCTCCGGCTCACCGCGATGCTTGCGCACTTCGTTGAGGGCCGCCTTGAGGAGGTAGGCGTTGTTCACGCCAGGAATCTCGACCGGGTACTGAAACGCCAGGAACACGCCTTCGCGGGCCCGCTCTTCGGGTTCCTGATCCAGCAGGTCCTGCCCCTTGAAGGTGGCGGAGCCGCCGGTCACGTCGAAGCCGTCGCGGCCCGCCAGCACACCAGCCAGCGTGCTCTTTCCTGACCCGTTGGGTCCCATGATGGCGTGCACCTCGCCCGGGTTCACGGTCAGGTCGATCCCCTTCAGAATCTCCCGCTCTCCGGCCGAAGCCTGTAGGTTCTTTACTTCGAGCATTCTTCTCTTCTCACTCCATCAGGCGTCGAGAAGACAGGAGGTGTCCTCCTGCCTTCTGTCTTCTGTCTTCTGACCGGGTTCCGCCTATCCGACGCTGCCCTCGAGACTGATGCTCAGCAGCTTCTGCGCCTCGACGGCGAACTCCATCGGTAGCTCGCGGAACACCTCCTTGCAGAACCCGTTGACGATCAGGTTGACCGCGTCCTCGGTCGAGAGCCCGCGCTGTCGACAGTAGAAGATCTGGTCTTCGCCAATCTTCGAGGTGGAGGCTTCGTGCTCGACCTGCGAGGAGGTGTTCTTGACCTCGAGGTAGGGGAAGGTGTGGGCTCCGCAGCGGTCGCCGATCAACAGCGAGTCACACTGGGAGAAGTTGCGGACGCCCTTCGCCCCCTTGCCGATCCGCACCAGACCCCGGTACGTGTTCTGGCCCAGGCCGGCCGAGATACCCTTGGAGATGATCGTGCTCTTGGTGTTCTTGCCCAAGTGCACCATCTTCGTCCCGGTGTCCGCCTGCTGGCGGTTGTTGGTCACCGCCACCAAGTAGAACTCGCCGACCGAGTTGTCACCCTGGAGGATGCAGCTCGGATACTTCCAGGTGATGGCGGATCCGGTTTCGACCTGGGTCCAGGTGATCTTGGCGTTGTCGAACGCCGTGCCCCGCTTGGTCACGAAGTTGTAGATGCCGCCCTTGCCCTCGGCATCGCCCGGATACCAGTTCTGGACCGTGGAGTACTTGATGGTGGCTCCCTCGAGCGCGACCAGCTCGACCACGGCGGCGTGAAGCTGGTTCTCGTCCCGCTGGGGTGCGGTGCACCCCTCGAGATAGCTGACCTCGGCGCCCTCATCGGCCACGAGCAGCGTTCGCTCGAACTGACCTGTGTTGGCCGCGTTGATCCGGAAATAGGTCGACAGCTCCATCGGACACTTCACCCCCTTCGGGATGTAGGCGAACGAGCCGTCCGAGAAGACCGCCGAGTTCAGCGCCGCGAAGAAGTTGTCGCTGTGGGGCACCACGGTGCCGAGATACTTCTGAACCAGCTCGGGGTGGTCGCGCACCGCTTCGGAGAACGAGCAGAAGATGATCCCGAGGTTCGCCAGCGTGTCCTTGAAGGTGGTGGCGACCGAGACGCTGTCGAAGACCGCGTCGACCGCGACCCCGGAGAGCCGTTTCTGCTCGTCGAGCGAGATGCCGAGCTTGTCGAAGGTCGCCCGGATCTCGGGGTCCACCTCATCGAGGCTCTTCAGCTCCTTCTTCTTCTTCGGAGCCGAGTAGTAGCTGATGTCCTGGTAGTCGACCTTGTCGTAGTGGACGTTGTGCCACTCCGGCTCTGTCATCTTCGACCAGACCCGGAACGCGTTCAGGCGCCACTCGAGAAGCCATTCCGGCTCCTCCTTGATGGCCGAGATCTTTCGGATCACATCCTCGTTGAGCCCCTTCGGGATGGTCTCCTGCTCAACGTCAGTGACGAATCCGTACTTGTAGTCTTGCTTGGCGAGCTCTTCAACGGTCTGGGTCGCAGTGCTCATCGCGTTCTCTGCAGCCACGGGGACACCCGTCTCCTGACGAGTCCCGCAGCATCTCTTCGATGATGGCCAGTAGGCGGCAGGCCGTATGACGAGGCGTCAGCCTGCCCCGGATCTATTCCCGACCAGAAAGGTCGCATATGAGCCTATCACGCTGTGGGACCGAGAGAAAGCCCTCGGAAGCTCCGATAGATGCGGCTCAGTTGGCGTCGGCCGGCCGGTCGACGGCGCTCAGCGCCAGGCCAACCACGATCACGACCGCCGCGCCGATGACGTTGTACCAGATGAAGGAGATCTCGCTGGTGGCCTCGACGAGCGCCACCACCCCCATGCCCGACAACAGACCCCAGAAGGCCCCGGTGCCGGTTGCCCGAGGGAAGACGATCGCCAATCCGAACACCCCGAGCAGCGATCCGTAGAAGTACGAGCCCACCTGGTTCACGACTTCGATGAGCGAGCCGAGGTTCGCGGCATACAACGCGAACACGGTGGCGAACACGCCCCAGAAGGCGGTCGACAGCTTCGACACCACCAGGTAGTGACGGTCCGTGGCTCCTGGTCTGAGATGCCGACGATAGAGGTCGATGACCGTCGAGGCCGAGAGCGCGTTCAGCTCCGCCGCGATGCTGGACATCGCGGCGGCGAAGATGGCCGCGATGAGCAGACCGACGAGCCCGATGGGCAGCTGGGTGGTGATGAAGGTCGGAAAGACGTAGTTGACGTCGTTGTAGTCGTCGTCGCCGAGGTCCAGATTCGGGACAGCGACGGCCGCCACCGCCTCGGCGCGCAGCCGCACCTCCTGCAGGCGATCCTGGCTGGCGACGTAGGCGGCTCGGGCGGCCGCGGCGGCGGTGGCATCGCCGGAGTCACGGGCCGAGATCATCACACTGGCCGCGGCGCGGCGAGCCTCGAAGGCCTCCCCGAACTCCTCCTCGATCTGGGCATACTCGCCGGCGTGACTCCCGGCCCGGATGGCGTCTTCGTGAGCTCGATTGAAGAGCGTGGGCGGTTGGTTGAAGAGATAGAAGACGAATACCAGTACGCCGGTGAGCAGGATCAACGCCTGCAGCGGGATCTTCCAGAACGCGCTCATCAGCAGGGACCGCCGGCCCGCGTCGACCGATTTCGCGGTCAGATAGCGCTGAACCTGGCTCTGGTCGCATCCGAAATAGCCGAGCATCAGGAACAGCCCGCCGAGCAGACCTGACCAGAAGGTGTAGGTCTCGTTCGGATCGAGGCTGAAGTCGATGGTGGTGAGACGACCACTCGCACCGGCCACGCGCAGGGCGTCGCCTATCCCCACCTCCTCCGGGAGGCCGAGGATCAGCATGACCACCGCGGCAAACACGCCGCCCACGATCACGACCATCTGCTTGACGTCGGCCCAGGTCACGGCCTGGACACCGCCGAACATCGTGTAGACCGTCGTCGGCACGCCGATGGCAATCGCGGTGATGACCAGATTCCATCCGAGCACGATGGAGAGCACGACCGCCGGCGCGGAGATGACCACGCCGACCGCGAGCCCGCGAGACACCAGGAACAGGACGCTCGCAAGCGCCCGGGTCTTGGCGTCGAACCGGCGCTCCAGATACTCGTAGGCGGTGAAGACCCCGGCGCGGTAGAAGAACGGGACGAGGGTCACCGAGAGGATGACCATCGCCAGCGGCAGCCCGAAGTAGAACTGCACGAACCGCATTCCATCGTCGTACCCCTGGCCGGTCGTGCCGACCAGGGTGATGGCGCTCATCTGGGTAGCCATCACCGACAGTCCCACCGCCCACCACGGCAGCGATCGCCCCGCCAGGAAGTAGCCCTCTACCTTGTCCGTGTTCTTGGACCGTCGGATCCCGTCGCCAATGACCCAGGCCAAGTAGCCGACGATGATCAGCCAGTCGAAAGGATGCATGGATGTGGGGGCTTCCAGCCGTCAGGAGCCGGTGAAGTAGCTGGAGAAGAACCACAGCGCCACCAGTGTCACGGCCTCGACGATGAGCACCGCTACATAGGTGCGGCCGAGTGGCTGGTCCCCGCGGGTGTCGAAGAGACGGGGCGCATCGGAGGGGTCAGAAGAGGGCGTCGACATGGACTGGTTCCGCAGTATAGTGCCGGCGCGCCAGCGCCCCCGACGGCAATCCGGAAGAAGGGCCGGCGCGACCAGGATCAGGGTTGCACCTGCTCAGGCGCGTCGATAGAATTGCGCGGGCGTCGGAGCGCTTGTGAATAGAGGCACTTACTAGACGCCGCAGTCCGACGGTGAGGCGCCGCGGGTGCCGACTGTCGTTTCCGGGGAAGTCAAGAAAGGAGTCACGAGTTGGATAACGTGACGACCGCCGACGAACACGTACCGCACGCCGAGCACGGGCACGACGGGCACCACGAGCTGAGTTTTCTCCAGTCGTACGTCTTCTCGCTCGACCACAAGGTGATTGGCATCCAGTACGCCATCACCGCCATGCTCTTCCTGCTCCTGGGCTTCACCCTGATGATGATCATGCGGTGGCAGCTGGCGTTCCCCTACACGCCGGTCCCCGTGATCGGCGGGCTGTTGGGCCAGAACAACGCGCAGTTCATCGCGCCGGAGTTCTACAACAGCCTGGGCGCCATGCACGGCACCATCATGGTCTTCCTGGGCGTCGTGCCCCTCGCCGTCGGCGGATTCGGGAACTACGTGCTCCCGCTGCAGATCGGCGCGCCCGACATGGCGTTCCCGCGGCTGAACATGGCCAGCTACTGGACGTTCTTCTGTGGCGGCGTCGTGATGTTCGCCAGCTTCTTCGTCCCGGGTGGCGCGGCCAACTCTGGGTGGACGTCCTACGCGCCGCTCTCGGTCATCGCCACCGAGGGGCAAACCTGGTGGCTGGTGGGGATGATCTTCCTCATCACGTCGTCGTTGCTCGGTTCGGTCAACTTCATCGTCACGACCTTGCAGCTCCGGGCCCCGGGGCTGAGCTTCATGCGGCTGCCGTTCTTCGTGTGGGCGCAGCTCGTGACCTCGTTCCTACTGCTGCTCGCCTTCCCGCCCCTCGAGGCGGCCGGCGTGCTGCAGTTGATGGACCGCGTCGCCGGCACCAGCTTCTTCATGCCGGCCGGTCTGGTCACCGGTGAGGGCCCGCTCGAGATCAGCGGTGGCGGCAGCCCGCTACTGTGGCAGCACCTGTTCTGGTTCCTGGCCCACCCGGAGGTATACGTCCTGATCCTCCCGGCCATGGGCATCGTGGCCGAGGTGCTCGCCAACAACACCCGCAAGCCGCTCTGGGGCTACCGGGTGCTGGTGGCCTCGGTCATCTTCCTCGGCTTCATGTCGTTCATCGTCTGGGCCCACCACATGTTCATGACCGGCATGGGCACGACGATGAGCTCGTTCTTCCAAACCACGACGATGATCATCTCCGTCCCATCGGTGGTCATCCTGTCGGCGTTCTTGATCTCGCTCTACGGCGGGTCGATACGCTATCCGGTCCCGATGCTGTTCGCCCTGGCGTTCCTGCCGATGTTCGCCATCGGCGGGCTGACCGGGCTTCCGCTGGGACTGACGGCGCCCGACCTGCACTTCCACGACACCTATTACGTCATCGGGCACTTCCATTACGTGGTCGCACCGGGGACCATCTTCGCGCTGTTCGCTGGGATCTACTTCTGGTACCCCAAGGCGACGGGGCGGGTAATGAGCGAGCTCCTCGGCAAGATCCACTTCTGGGGCTCGTTCATCTCGATCCAGTTCGTGTTCACCCCGATGTTCATCACGGGGCTGGCCGGCATGAACCGTCGTCTGTATGACGGTGGTCTGGAGTATGCGCACCTCCAGGAGGTCGTGGGTTGGAATGCGACGATGTCCTACGGGGCGTGGGCGCTTGGGTTCTTCCAGATCTTCTTCATCTTCAACTTCTTCTGGAGCATCCGGAACGGCAAGAAGGTGGATGACAACCCGTGGAAGGCCACCACACTCGAGTGGCAGGCGCCGTCACCGCCGCCGCACGGCAACTTCACCTCGCCGCCTGAAGTGCACCGCGGCCCCTACGAGTACAGCGTGCCTGGTGCCGACAAGGACTTCACCATGCAGGGCGAGGCCGACCCCGCGAAGGCGTAACCACGAAGGTGTGATCCGTCATGGAAATTCCGTATACCGTCGCTGAACGGCCAGATACTGGCGTCA
>MDTE01018103.1_pt1 | contig 69366 bp, 56 predicted proteins | sample 811231 | NCBI WGS metagenome assembly MDTE01 (sample SAMN05326651, study PRJNA326480) | marine metagenome | isolation source: seawater | place: Indian Ocean: Red Sea | collected 2010
CATCCCTTCCTCGATGCACTCATCCCGCCTATCGGGCGGGGCCTTGGATTCACAGTCTTTGCCGATTGCGTATTCACAGGCCTTTGCGTAGTCGCCATCTCCAGGAGTTGTGGCTGTGTTTGCTTCGTTTTTTACGCCTTTGGGTTTTTGTGAGCGAGCCTGACGAGCTACCGATTCAAAGCTGATGCCCGTGCCTCTCGTACACTCTCGTAAGCTCTCTGGATCGTCTGCGAGCATAATGCAGTTCGGGTCAAACTCGTCGAGACTCTCCATAGCCTGTACACAGGCTACGAGGCGTTCGGCGCCCATCTGCTCGCAAAGATCAGCTTGTTCCATGCTTTCCGTATGGTACTCGCACTCTTTTTCCAGGAGCATTGCGCAGACCGTCTCGGGTCCTGGCTTTCCACCAAAGATGAGCGCCAATACGACCATCAGGGTCAATAGGGCGGACGCGACAATCGCAATTGTCTTCTTCTTATTCGACCCTGGTTTGAATTCTTCGTCTGGAGGATCCTCAGGGCGAAAGGGAGTCTCGGATTTGATCGTTGGGAAGGACTTATATTGTGGTGCAGGGGCGGGTGGACCATCCGAGCTTGCCTCGGGCTCTATCTTGGGCTCGGGCTCTATCTTGGGCTCGGGCCGGACCCATGGGCTGAAGGGCGACCCATCTACAGACGTCTCTTCATGCTTTTCTTCTTCTGGCTCTGGCTCTGGCTCGGGTTCCGGTTCGGGCTCCGGTTCGGGCTCCGGCTCGGGTTCGGGTTCCGGCTCGGGTTCCGGTTCGGGATCTGGAGTACTCGAGGTGTCGTCTACGGCCTCTTCAAAGGAGATCTCTCCTTCGTCATCCCCCATGAACGGCGACTGCATAACCGTTGTGGCTTCGTCGTCTTCCTCTAACTCCTCTTCTTCCAGCTCATCTTCCTCTGGCTCCGCTATGGATTCTTCGGTCGGTTCCTCTGGGACGAGGGGAGACATAGCTACCTGGGTGGGCTCTTCTGCGATGGCTTCCAGTTCGTGACGGGCGTCTTTGAACGGTATCCAGTCGGGCCAACCCGAACGCCAGACCAGGGTGTCGTCCTCGACGATCCCCTGATCTGCGAGGTTGTGGAGCTCCGCATCACTGACGGGACCCTTCGCCTCTGATCCCGACTGATAATGCCATTTTGCCATCGTCCCCTCCCGAGCGGTGGATTCTCTAACGAAGCCGCATTCTAGCGCATGGGACGTACGCCGTCATCCGGTCTTAGCGTGGAACGCAGCTCTCCAGATCATCTTCTGATGTGGCTTTGAGAACGCAGGCCGTATCGATCTTCAATTTCTTTACCATTTTCACGCATTCCGGGATCTTTGCTTTCCCTTCGGCAAAGCATTCGGCTTTGTCTTCGGCATCGTCTTTAGCATTACATTCGAGGTTCATTGCGTGATTACAGGCCTTTGCGGCACCGGAAGAGCTGCCACCGCAACCCCAAAGGAGCGTTACTCCAAAGCCTAAAACGATCAATGTGTAGATCTTACCCATTCTTCCCTCCTGGTTTCGTTGTGGGGATACTAGCGCATGGGACGTACGCCGTCATCTGGTCATCGGGCCGTGGGATCATTCCAGCTCCTCGTCTACGTAAAAGGCCGAAGATCCCTTGACCGAACATTCCACTCTCGAGGACCCTTCATCCGCGAAGCCAATTTTCTGGAAGGTACTCCAAACGCCATCGCAATCGAGATCGCCATAGGCTGAAATGGTAATCTTGGCATCGCCCAGGGTGCCCGAAGACTCCACTGCGTAGGCGTAATAGTGCTGGTCAGTCATCTGGAACGACAGGACAGGCCAGGCGTGGTCAGCCCAGACATTTGGATTGCTGTCGCAGCGCCTATCACCGTCCGCATCGGCTATTCCACAACATGGATGTTTTCCGTCTGGCCCGGGGGCGGGCGTTAGGCCCCCCGCTGCGCCGCCGTCCGGAAACTGACATGGTATCAGCCCTCCCTCTCGATTGACTCTTGGACTCGTAAAGTAGATCACAGCCCCTTTATAGAGCTTGTCCAGATTGTCGATGGCTTCGGCTGTTTTGGCCTTTGCCGAACCACCGGAGCCTTTCTTTCCTTTGGTTTTGGCCTGGGCTTCACACCCTTCAAGATCGGCCATTGTTTTAGCCTTCATAATGCAACTGGGCGAGATGTTTTTGCTTTTGATTTCTTGCGCGCAATCTGCGGTAAACTCGGCAAGCTTTTCGGTAAACTCCGTCTTACATTGCGTTTTTTCAGCTGGTGTAGGTGCCGAATCGCAAATTATTGGAATGATATGTTTACAGGCCGCCTCGTGACTCGGCGCCTTACCGGATTTACTGCAAGACCAGAGCAATGCGGCGCTCAGGACGATAACGATTAGCGTGCTAATTCTACCCATGATTCCCTCCCGTATGATTCTACGTTGGGGGATTGTAGCGCAGACGACAACGAGCGTCATCTGGGTCGACCCATAAGACGACCGACTCAACCGGGATGCCTATACGCGCACCTTCCAGGGGATGGTTTCGCCAGCAAGCAACGGGGTGAGGGGGGCGTCGCCCAACCGATAGCTATCCGGCACCGTCCAATCGATTCGTTCGAGGGTAATGGTATCTGTATTGCGTGGGAGTCCGTAGAAGTCCGGGCCGAAGTGGCTGGCGAAGTCTTCGAGTTTGTCGAGGGCCCCTGCCAACTCGAAGGCCATCGCATAGAGCTCGATCGCCGCATAGCTCACATAGGATCCGGCGCAGCCACAGCTGGACTCCTTGGCGGCCGTCGCGTGTGGAGCACTATCTGTACCAAGGAAGAAGCGTGGGTTTCCGCTGGTCGCCGCGCGAACGAGGGATGCCTGGTCACTATTCTTCTTCAAGATGGGTAAGCAATAATAATGGGGGCGGATCCCACCGGCCAACATATGGTTCCGGTTGAAGAGTAGATGATGGGGCGTGATGGTGGCCGCCAGATTCTCCGGGCTATTCTCCACAAAGCGCACTGCCTCTGTAGTGGTGATATGTTCCAACACCACCTTCAAATCGGGGAAGGTTCGAACAATGTCGTCCAGATAGCTGCCCAAAAAGGCGGCTTCTCGTTCGAAGATATCCACCGACGAATCCGTAACCTCACCATGGATCAGCAGCTTGATACCGCGTTCCGACATGGTCTCGAAGACGGGATAGAGGGCTCGGATATCCGTAACCCCGGAATCGGAGTTTGTGGTCGCCCCGGCCGGATAGACCTTCACGGCTTTTACGACTCCAGAGTCCGCAGCGTCATGTATCATCTCGGAGGTTGTGTTGTCCGTAAGGTAGAGGGTCATCAGCGGCTCGAAGCCGTTTCCCGCGGGGCGGTGCGTCAGGATACGCTGGTAATAGGCTTGTGCGTCTTCTGCGCTCACAACCGGCGGTCGCAAATTGGGCATGACGATCGCTCGCCCCATGGTCGCGGCCGAGTGGGGGACGGTCAACGACAGCGCCGCACCATCACGTAGGTGCACATGCCAATCGTCCGGTCGTGTCAGTGTCAGTTCCATGGTTGGAGAACCTATCCGATTGCTGGTCATGGCGCCAGCTCGAACCATAACGTCAATACGTGGTGGTTACGGTGACTTTATCAATGGTCATGGCACAGATGTCGGTCCAGTAGGCTCGTACTTCCATCACATGCCCGTGTTTTCCCGCTAACGAGAAGTCGATCCCAAAGGTCTGGTAGGTCCACGGCGCGTTGAATTCTGTTCGCTTGATCTCTCGGATTGCGAGAATCTCATCGTCGGTTGCGTCGTATACGTCGATGGTCACAACCTCCAGATCGTCGGAATCAATTACATCAATCATGATGGTGAACTCAGCGGTCCCGCTGGAACCCGTCCATTCGGTGGTATAGGGGCCATAAAGCATATGCCCCGCCTCATGATCCTGGGTGTTGGCAGCCCAACCTCCATCCACCGCCGAACCCGTCGCATGGAGGAAGTCTGTTTCGGCTTCGTATATATAGACCTGGGTTGTCTCGGGAGGGATATTCTGGCCGGGCAGCTCCAGCTGGCGCCGCCCTTCTACGCTTAAGGAGTTGGCTCCAATGGGTAGGGAGATACCGGTATGCAATAAGCCGCCGCCCATCTCGATACCACCGTGCACACGACATAAGCAGATGCCAACGTCGTCATTATCGGTGGATCCTACATGCGAGAGAGTCGCGGTACGACCTGCTACTTCCACGGGAAAGGCGCTGAGGGTGATGGGGGTACCCAGCCAACCATAGACCTCGTCGCCGGAAGCGGGTGGGTGGTTATGATCGTTCCACTGGTCGGGAACCATCTCCATATTATGATAGCTGTCGTTGAAGCCGATTCCCGTGGGGCGGAACCAGCGATCGAGTGTCTTCAAAGGGTGGGGATTGGGCCATTGGGTGAACACAAAGCCCCCGATCAGCCCCATGGGGGTGTCGAACTCCGGGTTCCCGGCCGGGTTTCGAAAACGCATCGTTCGAATGAAATACATTTTGTCTGCGAAGAGCTCAAAGCCCACCTGTAAATAGACGGGCCGCCGGATCCCGTCAGGGAATAGCCAGTGCTCGTTGCAGGCGTCGCCATCCCAGGTGCCATCCCCGTCGGCGCGCTTCACAAGAGGCGCTTCCCAGACCATCTTGACGCCCCCGTCGATGGTCTCCTGGGAGAACGGTTGCGTGAGGGTGTCCCATCCCATCGCTCCGCCATTGCAGGACGACCACCAGGGAATATCTGGATCGGTGATATGGTGAGCATCCTCGTGGCCGTATTGGTTGCACCAGTCGCTCTCCCCACAGTTCGGATCGTCGTTCCCTTCGGGTACTTGATTGGGGACCTCTTTATGTTCAGCCCCGGGATAGCCGGCTGGGAATTGACCGTTGCCATGCTCTCCTACGATCAGGAAGTTCACAGCCCGATCCCCATCTTTTACGGTGAAGTCCAGGGCGTCGCCTGCTTCACCATTCAGCCGCCATAGACCATTCATATTTCCAGTGAAGCCCGTCTGGTCGATCCAGGCGATATAGTATCGTCCGATAAAATAGAGGTCCTCCTCTTGCGGTCCCTGGGGGCTTCCTTCGGGAAATCCCAGATCTGCGAGAGCCTTTTCCAGCAGTGCCTGTACGTGTTGGTCACTGGAATCTGTGTAATTCAAAACATTGGTCTCAACGGGAGGAGGGGTCGTGTCTGCTTGTTGCGAGTCCTGTCCAGCCGATGTGTCCGCGGGTGGGTTGGAGTCGGTGCCCCCCGGATCGGAGGCTTGTCCCTCGTCGATGGTGGAGCCTGGATCCGTCGGCAGCCCCTCATCACTCGGAATCGGCACATCCGCTGCGCTCGTATCTTCGGGTATGGTGACCTCTGCCGTATCTTCTTCTATATCGTCGACCGGAACGGCATCGGATGGCTGACCATCGTCTGTAGGGGCTGGGCCATTGTCCGTGGGAGGAGAGACCGCATCCACCGGAGCCGTAGCATCCGAACCGGTGTTCTCCTGGCCCGGGTCGGTTTGTGAGGAATCGGTGGCTGTCGTGTCCTCGGGGCTCGCCTCGTCTCCAGGGACGGTTTGGCCGTCATTAGAGCCCTGGTATGGACTGTAGTTGACCTCACTGCAACCACTTAGATGCAGGGAGCCGATGAGAAGACCTGCTACGATGTATGGCAGGATTGTACGCATCAACCTTCTTCGAAAGAGGGGGAAAAGAAGCAGGAGCAACGACTATGCCGGGTATGCAGACCCCAGCCGCCGTAGCGCTCAGTATAGAACGTTCGCCTTTAAGTTTACACCCGGCCGATCAGGAGGCCGCAGAGGGCTCGTTCTTTTGAATCTCTTGTAGCAAGACCGTGGCGTAGCTTCCCTTGGGGAGGACGAACTGTAATACCAGCTCGGATGTTGTCTCCCCGGCGCGTATTTCCAGATCGTCCGGCAATACGGTCACAGGTCGGCGGGTCCCCTTCATCATCTTTCCGGCAGCCTGGAAAGACGCAATATCGACCCCAGCGCTGGCCACCACCGCTTCTTCCAGGGCGTGGGCTTTCCCCTCGGGTGCCCACATCTTCTTGCCAAATATGGGCCCCGTAGGAGCAAGGGTGCCGGCGCGAATCCGCTCCGTCTCCTCTGCGATATCCTCGGAGATGAAGAGGCCACCCGTATCTCGCTTCTTCAGAAGATCACCTTCGATGGCGCAGTCCAGAATCTCGGTCTCGAGTCGATGAGCCACCACCATATTGAAGAGCGCCGATTGTACCGCCTGTAGCCGTAATTGGTTTACGAAGCGTCGGTTGATGCGTTTTCCCTGCGCCAGTAGGCCGAGCAGGTGCAGACCGGATTCGATGTTATGGCCATCGGTCGAAAACCGCTGTTGGCCATAATAGTTGGCGATTCCAACCGAGCCCAACGCCTCGAGAATGGCCTGGGCTCGATCCAAGCCATCGTCTGCAACCTCACGGATCGTAATGGTGAACTGGTTCCCGGCGTGGTGACCTTTGCGGATCTTCTGCTCGTGCCGGTCGGTGGATAGTATCCGCAGGTCGGGAGCCTCCAATTCGGCTAATCGGTCTTCGCATGCGGCCGGAAGACTGAGGGTTTGGCGTGTGATGGCCATTTTATCTTTGATCCCAGCCCAACCGATATCGCGTTCTGAGATCTCCAGAGCATTCTGAATGCGGTGGACCAGGTCCCGATGGGAAAGATCATATTTCTCTACAGATACGAAAAGGTGGTCACCGCTGCCTGTTGGAGGGTAGAGCAGCATCTCGTTTACACGAAAATCCTCCGGCTTCGATTTGATCATTCCGCCCGTACCCGGTAATGCTGCGGTTCGAAGCGGAGGACTAAGCGCCTGTTTGAGAAGTTGTGTTGGTTCCATCATGGGGACTATACGTAATTTTTCGAAGGGGCTATCACCAATAGCCGGAACTTCCAAGTCATTCATCGAACGCCGGTTGAACGGGCAGGAAAAAAACCATGTCGAATCAGGACATTATCGAAGAGATTCAACGCCGAGCAGAGGCTATTCATCGTCAATACGAGACCCATTTTGCGGGCCAACCCCGTATCTCTCGTGACGTCGAGCTGCTCACCGCTATGGTGGCAGAGATTGATGAGACGATTGAGCTGACACGGGATATGGACCCCCTCTCCAGAGATGAGGCGATTCACCCATTGCTCCTTCATCGTGAGCAGTACATTACGGAAGCGGAGCATATCCGACAGGCCCAGCAGGCCGGCCCAGAGATGTACGCAGCCCACGAGATCCGTTTATGTCTAAACGCTATCTCGGGCAGCTATCATCGGCATTTTGCGGCCATGTCACGGGCGACCCGTGATCCGGAGATATTGCGAGAGTTGGTGGGGGAATTGAATGATCTCGACGCCCATCTGGAAGGACTGAAATCCGAGTTGTCGGATGAAATGGTGACGTCGCTGTCAGGGTCTATTTCAGACGGACGAAATCTGTATTCCAGCGAGCTGGATCTGATTGATGAGGCGGCCAATAGTGGTGATCTAGATGAGCAGGCCAACCGCCTGGCGCTTCTTGCGAACCATCAGTTCAAGATCTATCGCGAACATTTCTCGGGCCGGTCCCGTAACACTCGCCGTGTATCCCTGCTTCAACGCGTGATCCGTGCTCTCGAGGGCATTGAAGTTCGCATGAATCAATTGGATGCCCAGGGAACGACCTTTGCTGCCAACCAGCAGAATGTAGAGATTGTACGAGAGCGGTTGGGCATGTACCGCACAGAGATCGACCAGATTCAGCGGGTGAAACAGGAGAGCAACCTGGACAGCCTGATGGGGAGCCTGGGCGGTGAGGCCAATGAGATCTTTTCTGTCTATCAGAATGAGTTCGCCGGGCAGGAACGAACGAGTCGCGATCTGGAACGGCTGAACGGTCTATGCGACGGCCTGCATGACATCGCACGGCAGATGATGGATCTGGAGCGGATCAGCGCCAACGAGACCAACCAAAAGAACCTGCGGCTCGTATTGGAGACCCTGGACGTCTACAACCGCGAGTACGAACATATTCAAAAGGCCCAGGAGAACTAAAGCCTAATCGGGGGTTGGCCAACACCGGCCATCCTTGCGGTGATAGCAGTTCTTATGGCTTTTACAGCGGCTCGACCGGCGACAGTCTTCATCGCTGGTGGCCTTGCATGGCATGGTCTTATCACCGTTGGTGCAACGCCCTTGTAGAGTACAGGCGGCGAGCTCTCTACAGTTCTGCTTCTTACATCCGAAGAACGCGGCGACGAGGAATAGGAGTATGAGGTGGCGAACCATTTGTGGACCTATGGGGTCTGTACACCAATACGAACGGTGCGAGTGGCCATGGAAAACAGAGTTGGGAGTCGAATCATGAGCCGCCCACGCCCGGGATCGGTGGCAGCACAGGGTGGGGTACAACTATTGACCTCGTCCTCGGAGCCGAGCATGGGGACGGTCTCTCCATCCAGGGAGACCGACTGCGGTAGCAGGGTATCTTTTCCGAATCGAAGATCGAGACGAAGCTGTGTAAACCGCTCGCCCCGGCCCACCTCGATGGCCCAGAACGCGCTGTCGTCCGGCCCGTGTGCGATATTGGTACCTTCGTGATTCGTATAGCTTCCTTCCACACCAGGAACGATGATGAAGGTGAGCTCGCCTGCATCCGTCATCAGGCTATTGGTCTCGGGATCTGTCGTAGGAAGCAGGGTCTCCACATCGGGCCGTAGCAGGGGGACGATGGCGCCCTGCCGAAGATATACGGGAAGGGTCCCGAGGGGTGCGTTCACCAGAACTTCGTCGGGTCCGAAGACAAGTGTATCGTCAAAAAGGCCGATCCATTGTCCATCTGGCAGGGGAACCATTCGCTCTGGGTCGGGGCTCATGATCGGAGCGATCAGCAGGTCTGGACCCAATAGATAGGTGTCGTCCGGGTGGCGACCATCGTTTGGATAGGCCAGACCGAAGGCGCGCATCAGAGGAACCCCCGTTTCGTGGGCGTGGAGCCCCCAGGTAAAGCGGTAATCTGAAAGTCGGATGGCGTATTGGGCGGCCGCGCGGAAATGGAGCAGGGTGTCGGCGTCGTATTGTTCTTCGTTCGAGTTCCCCGGATCCCAGGCGAAGTGATTACTGCCACCTCCACCCACCTGCATAATGGGACTGAAGGCCGTTTGCCAGGCCCAGCGGATCAGCACTTCCGACGATGGGCGGCCATTTCGAAAGCCACCGGTGTCGGCAGCGTAGAAGGGATAACCGCTGGCCCCAAGGGAAGTACCCGCAATCACACTGGCCGGTAGACCACCGACATAATAGTCCTCGTCCAGATGATGGCGAAAGTCGCTATCCAGATCTCCAGGCCAGATGGCGTGTGCAACGGTCTGGCCCCCATAGGTGCCAGTGCGACCCATAATGAAACCATCGACCCCGTGGGGATTGTCCGTGTCGGAGTCGGGGTCGAAGGGGGGGAGGGTGTCCAGGTAGGTCTTCTGGTAGTAGTAGCTATACTTATGGTGCATCGTCAGCTCGTCGCTGCCGTCGAAGAACGAAAAATGCAGGCGCGACCCAAGCAATCCCACCTGGATGTCTTCCGCGTAGTCTAGTTTGTAGCCCGCGACGCCGAGACTGGAAAAACGGCTTAAAAGATCTTGCCATAGGTCCACAGTAGCCGGGTTTGTGAAATCCATCAGGCGACCAAAGGTCAGGAAGATCTGCGGTCCTTCCACAAACATATTCTCGCTGTTCGCCTGTTCGAAGGCGTCCGATTCTTCGCTGGTGTACGGGGCATGCCAAAGCACCAACTTGAAGCCACGATCAGTAAAGGTCTGGCTCATGGCCGGCGGATCACTATATCGCTCCGGATCGAAGACGCAGTCGTTGTAGCTTTGTTGGTAGGGGCGATCGATCCAGAAGACACTGGCAGGGATATCCAGGGAGCGAATATTCTCCAGGTCCTGCAAGACTTCTTCCTGGCCGCTGGTTTCATTACGCCAGAAATGAGGGCCAAATGCCCAATAGGGAGGAACAAGGGGGCGGCCCGTCAGCTCATGATAGCGCCCGATGGCCTCCATGGGGTGTTCCGTGCCGATAAGATGAAGCTTCAGGCTGTCGGCATTTCCCAACTCCATACGTACGATATCCGGGTCGGTATACCCCACGTCGAAATAGGCAGGCTTACGACTCTCCAGGAAAAACCCCGGCCCCCGCGTGGACAGCAGCAGCGGCACAGGCACATGACCTTCGTTATAGCCCGACTCGGTGTTGAGCAGAGGTTGAAAGAGCATCGAGCGATAGGTCCCTCGGCGGGCTACATGGTCGAAGTTTTCGCCCAGCCCATAGAAGTTTTCATCCGGTTCGGCCGGAAACTGCCAGTACATGAAGCCGACCGGTGGTGTGTCGTCCGGGGTGATGGTCAGCGCGACCGAGCCTGTGGCCGATGGTTCCACCACCAGGGTCACGGAGCTGCCATCTTCGAGCCAGCCGCGAGTCTGAACACCGCGCCCGATGGTTCCCATGCCCCATGGATCGGTGCGTTCGATCCCCTGCCAGTTGAGCCCCTCGGGTTCTGGGGCGCTTGTGATCCCCAGGCTATGGTGCAGCCAATAGGGATCGTAACTCTTATCTTCATCGATAGCGTCAACGAGCCCCAGACCAAGCTGACCTGCGTTCAACTCCACCAGCACTTTCTCATGGCGTTTGAGAACGATACGAAACGGATCGGCCTCAACGACACAGATCACGCCGTCTCCGGCGTCCATGACCCAGGGGGACAGAGTGGTCGATTCGGGAATGTCGAGTTGTTGTCCACCATCGGAGATGACGTCTGAAGACGAGCCATCCGTAGGTGGTGGGGCCGTGGAGCTAGAACCGCACGCCAAAGCCAGCATGATTCCAAATATCGCTAGTCCACCACGCATATTCATTACACTCGATTACAGAGAGGAAATATTCTGTAGATATTGGATTGGCTGTATTGGCGGTTTCAAGTGGAAATTCGCGGTTTGTGCCATGGTTTAAAGGGGTTAGCATAGAGGGGGAGGCCGGTCCAGTCCTCCAGCCCGGAGGAGGAATCGACAGGGCGCACTCCCCGACGGTGGATTTCCAATCCAGCATCGAAGGATTGAATGTCTACATTTCTTGACACGACTTCGTCGTCTATGCGACCTATCGCCCTCCGTTTCCCCTCCGCAAGCTCTCCCTTCGCACGCCTATTACAGGACGGTGGAGCGCGCGTGAGAAAGCATAAGGTATTGTTTCGAATGATAAACAAAATCAATGCATTGGCCGTGTCTGTCGCTCTGTTTCTTGTTGCCTGTTCTGGGTCCGATGCCGCCTTTGACACGCTTTGGCAGGACAACGTCAGCCGGGTAACAACCCGGACTACGACGCATACAGGGATCAATGGTCGACCGGTTACCCACCAATCACCGTATCTCCGAGACGCGCACGGTCGCTATCTCCACGTTCGTGGGATCAATGTGAGTGGATCCCATAAGGCACCACCGACGGAAGAATTCCCTTCGCTCTATCCGCTCCCGGACGACCCGGAATTGAAAGCGCAATGCATGAACGAGTTTCCGCCCAGCCCAGAATGCCGGCCGAGCGATGCTATCTCGTATGTGGATAGCCCCTTTCCGTTGACAGCGGAAGATGGCCTGGACGCCGATCACTGGTTTGGAATGTTGCAGAGCCTGGGCTTCAATTCCATTCGACTTATTACCAACTGGGAATCCGTGCAGCCCTATCGGCCTGGCAGTTGTACCAACCGAAACACCGACCCGGAGAACCCTCGCTACACAGACGAATGCTACGATCTGGAGTATCTGGATTATCTTGACGGGCTGATCGCCAAGGCGGGTGAATACGGGATCTACGTGCTGATCGATATGCATCAGGACGTCTTCAGTCGACATCTCTTCTCCTATTATAACGAGAACCCGTTGCTGGGACCCGAGGGAGAAAAGTACGCACCCGAACCGGACTCTGTAGAGTACTTTCTATTCTCCATGTTGCCTCCCTTCACGGATTGGGTTCGTGGCCATGGAGCACCGAAATGGATTGTGGAGACCTGCTTGCCCGAGAAAGATCTGGATTCCCCCTATTGGGGCTATTCACGATTTCTTGGGGCGATGTGTACGGAAGAGGGGCTTCCCAACACCGAGATTCTCGTGACCCTGGGTGAGATCTTAACCCGTCTGCTTCCCGGAGAAGAGGTTCCTCCCTGGATTTTAGGGGACTTTGTTCCCTATCTGGGGGAACGCTGTAAGACCCCGCAGGATTTCGTGGATGTGCACCAGACGAGTGACTTCCTGCCTCTTACGCCGTGGTTCTTGAACGGGGCGGTCTCGTTAGATGTTGATCGTTGCTTCGCGGCGCTCTTCGCAGGCGATGATGTGTTCCCGAATCTGATCGTCGACAATGGTGTGACCCGACCGCGTGATCCGGAAACAGACCCCGAGGATTTACCCGACCTGAAAAACTATATGCAGGGTGAGTACGAAGGTGTCCTACGGCAGTTGGCCCGCGTGGGGCGTAACCACCATAATGTGATCGGCTACGATCTGATGAATGAGCCTGTCGGTGTATTCCTCATGATCACTCTGGTTACGGCAGTGATTCAGTCCGGCATGAACGACCAGATGCCACAACAGTTGACGGATCTCCTGGGCGAAGAGCTGGGAGGCGACCTGTACACCGTTCTCACCGGCTTGCACGTCATACCGCCGGACTCCGAGCCGGAGACCTTACAAAAGTGGGGGCTCGACCATATCGACCTGATCACCGCTGCCAGTTTGAATCTCAATTTCCAGGCAGACTACCTGCAACCCTTCTACGAGCGCATGGGTCAGGCCGTTCAGGAAGAGGATGAGAACGCGATTATCTGGTTTGAGCCAGGTATGGGGATACGAACAGTACTGGGTCCAACACCATTCTGGGACGCACCTCTGACACGCCCGCAGGGCATCAACCAGCTGGTCTTCGCACCCCATTGGTACCCCGATATCTACCCCTTCCCGGGTATCAATTCGGGGCCGCGCGAGTTCAATCCGGACGAGTGGCTCTATCGGGATTTCAAGGAGCCATTACATGCCTTTCTTGAAGAATCTCCCAGTTGGCTCGGCAACATTCCCGTCGTAATGGGTGAGTTTGGAACCTACTTCAACTTCGACGTCACCGGAGCGGAGCATGTAGAGGATGGTCTGACCGTATCGGGCCATGTCTTGAACAGCTATTACGAGGCCTTTGAGTCCTTGAACCTGGGCTCCATGATCTGGTGCTTTGCGCCCGATAATGACGCCAACTACGGAGAAAGTTGGAACCATGAAGATTTCTCAATCATTGGTCCCGATAAGAAACCACGCAGCTGGACAGCCTACGTACGACCCAATGCGCGGGTAACCAGCGGCAAGCTGATCGAGCAATCCTTTGTTAGCCAATACCATTACTGGGATCCCGAGCCGACGGTAGCCCGCCCGACGCGTCGCTATACCTTGAAGATGCATGCGCGCGAGACTCTGGCACCTACAGAGGTCTTCGTACCGGAGCGTCAGTATCCCGATGGATTCTACGTATGGCTTTCGGATGGTTCTGCTTTCTACGACGACGCCCACCAGATCTTGTACTGGTACCCCAGTCGGAATGAGCCCGGCACGATTCATAACCTTCGAATTGAACCACCGCTACCCGATAGAGAATCGCTGGATTGGTCCTACTTCATGCAGGATGGCCAGGTGCTCAACGGCGTTGGTGACCTCAGCTTGATGGGAGGGATGGAACAATGAGACAGCTTCTTTTCTCCGTACTTCTAGTCTCTGGTTTCGCCGGCTTCGCAGTCCAGGCAAGCGCCCATGCGCCGTATTCTACGCCCACCGAAACCAAGGCGACCGCAACGAATTGGACCGTCAGTGGACTCTTCCAGAGCGTTCTACACGCTCGTAACGATTCCGACTTCGACGCGAGTCCCCGGTTCTTCGATCCGGATGGTCAGACGGAAGGGCAGATGGCCTCGTTCTTCCGACCCGGCTTTTCCTTCCGTTCGGACAAAAACGTATCCGTTCATTATGAGCTGGAATTGGGCTGGAATAGCTGGAGTCGGAATAGCTCTGAGCTTCCCAATCAGTACTTTGAAGGAGGCTACGAGGGCCTGCTCCTACGCCATCGCCAGCTATGGGCCGGCTACACGTCTGCCGCTGGGGTAGAGTTGCGTGTGGGCTACCAACGAATGGTGGATCCCAGCCGGCTCTGGTTGGACCATCTGGGTGGGGCCGTACAGGTTGGCTTTGGTGATGACCAGCATCAGACAACGGTATTTGTAGGCCAGTTGCCGGATTCGACTCTGGAGGGGATCGCCGTACGAGACGATAACTTCCAGACCGATAGCTTCGTCGGCGGAGTCGTTCGTGCATGCCGTCATGGGGATTGGACCCTTGATTACGGTGTGTATGGTCTGCTCGATCGCCGCTCTCTCGACCGCCCATTACAATTGGGTACCGGCCTGGTTGGTGTTCGTTATGCAAAGAACACGTACCGGGCCTGGGCCCATGGTCTTGCGCAATACGGGAGCTGGTCGGATTCGGGCGTCGCCGGTACGGATCAGACGGTGCTCTCCTGGGCCGCACAGGTCGGTGTGTCGAATCGCAGCGGACGTCTTCGCTGGTCGACCAACGCTTTCGCTCTTTCCCCCGACGATTCTGTTGATGGCAACGACCGACTGGGTGCCTTCTGGGGTTCGGCGAAGAATAATAGCGCGTCTATGATGCTGACCGAAGACGAGACCCGTGATCGGTATGACAATCTTGACGAACGGGTCTCCACCCAGTGGGGCTCCTTATTCTTCAATCGTGCAGGGATCGCTGTGGTGGACGCTCAAGTGGGCTATGAAGTGCATCCGGGAGCGGAGATGGCTCTCCTGGTGGCGGCTGGCTTCAACCTGGAACCCAGCAATGCGTTGGGGCACCGCTTCCTTGGACTGGAATTAGGGTTGCTCAACCATTTCCGTCTGAGCGAAGGGGCCGAAATCTTCCTTCATCTGCAGTTCGTGCAGCCGGGAGAGGCGGCATCTGTCTTCGTGAATGAAGTAGACCGTGTGGCGACAGAGATGCAGTACGGCGGAAAGCTGGGCTTTGCCGCGCAGTTCTAGTTCGGTTCTCATCCGTTAGAAACTATGCTTTAATGCAGGAACGCTCCGGCGTATGCATGCAGCGTAGGTGTATTGATAAGGAGGGAGCCGGATATGGATCTTAAGGAGCAGTTTGAGGACGCGCAAAATCGGGTAAAGACCCTGCCAGCGCAGCCCCCGAATGTCCTGTTGGAGCTGTACGGATTGTTTAAGCAGGCCAATAATGGAGATGCCACGGGTAGTCGTCCTGGCATGTTTGATATGCGTGGACGCGCGAAATACGATGCCTGGCATTCGAATCAAGGGATGTCTTCGGATGAGGCGATGCAGGCGTATATCCAGAAGGTATCGGACCTTGGGGCCTGAAGCCTCCGGCGTCTGTTCTTGGGCAAGTAGATTATGAATGATTTCCTGAACCAGACCTACGGTCAGAATTCCGTACGAGACATGCTGATCGCCATCGCCATTGTTCTGGCTGGTGGATTGATCAGTGTCCTTCTTAGACGAAATCTACGTCGTATTTTCGTCCCTGCGTTTACCCGGATGGGTTTTCCCAACGACATCCCATTCGTTCGCACAATCTCGAATCCCATCAGCGCTGGTTTAACGGTAGGGTTCATCTTCGGAGCGAGTAGGGTCCTTGTACTACCGCCTGATATGCGGTCGCTCATCAACAGCTCCCTGTATATCATCGCCATACTGTTGAGCCTGGTTCTATGTATGCGTCTCATCGACGCCTTCTTTACCTATTGGCTTGAACCGTTGACCAAGAAGACGCGAAGCCAGCTGGATGATCAGTTGGTGGTCTTTGGGAGAAAGTTCGCGAAGATAGCGGTCATTATGCTGCTGGTTCTGGCGACTCTCGACCAGTTGGGCATGGAGGTGAGCACCCTGGTGGCCGGTCTCGGTCTTGGTGGTTTGGCTATCGCATTGGCGGCCAAAGAGACGGTGGGCAACATTCTGGGAAGTCTGCAGATCATGGCGGACAACCCGTTTACCATCGGCGATATGATTCGTGTTGGTGATCATCTTGGCTATGTGCAGGACATCGGTTTGCGCTCCACCAAGATCCTTACGCGTAGCGGGGTCCGGGTTATTATTCCGAACAGAATTATAGCGGAGAGCCCTATTGAGAACGTGAGCGTTGGCTCCAATATTGCCGTCGATATGGAGATCGGTTTGATCTACGGGACCACGGCGGAACAGATCGATCAGGCGAGAGATGTGGTGCGCGAAATCCTTAAGGAACATCCAGGGGTCTGCCGTGGAGAATTGGTGCAGTTCCTGAAGTTTGGAGAGTCCTCGCTGGTCCTACAGGTCACCTACTTCGTGGATGATCTGCCCCATTATTGGGAGGTCCAACACCAGATCAATATGGAGGTCAAACGGAAGTTTGAAGCTCTGGGGTTGAACTTTGCGTTCCCCACCCGCACCGTGCATATGGCGTCCGACTGAGCCCTATTCACCGAGCTCGAACTCTTGCTTCGTCTGCTGAAAACCCCATTCGAGCCAGGGGAAGAGTGCTTCCAGATCGCTTCGCTCGACCGTCGCTCCTCCCCAGATCCGTAGACCGGGAGGTGCATCTCGATACGACGCGATGTCATGGGCCGCGCCTTCTTCGGCCAATAGCCCCGCCACGCGCTTCGAGAACTTCGAGCGGGAATCCTTATCTAAGGAGGCCACCGCAGGATCGGTGAACATCAAGCAGATGGAGGTACAGGAACGAATGGTAGGGTCTTTCGCCAGGAAATCGATCCATTCGGTCTTCGCGACCCACTCCTCGACGGCCTGTAGATTGTCGCGCGAACGGGCAACAAGGGCCTCGTAGCCGCCGAGAGTTTTGCCCCAGTACATAGCGTCCAGAGCATCTTCTACGCAGAGCATAGACGGCGTATTGATGGTGCTGCCGACAAAGATGGCTTCGTTGAGGCTGTCGCCCTTTTTCATGCGAAAGATCTTCGGCATGGGCCAGGAGGGAGTATAGCTCTCAATGCGCGCCACGGCGCGGGGGCTCAACACCAGAACTCCATGGGCGGCCTCACCGCCGAGAACCTTCTGCCAGGAGTAGGTGATGACATCGAGCTTCTCGAAGGGGAGGTCCATGGCGAAGACACCGGAGGTGGCGTCACAGAAGACCAGTCCTTCGCGGTCGTCGGGGATCCAGTCGCCGTTGGGAACACAGACTCCCGAGGTTGTGCCGTTCCAGGTGAAGACCACATCACGGCTGCCGTCGACGACGGAGAAGTCCGGGAGTTGACCATAGTCGGCAGTGAACGGACGCACATCATCCAGTTTCAACTCTTTGACGATGTCGTTGATCCAGCCCTTACCGAAACTCTCCCAGCCGAACACGTCGACACCACGGGGGCCGAGCATGGACCACATGGCCATCTCCATGGCTCCGGTATCGGAACCGGCCACAATGCCCACCCGGTAATCCGCAGGAAGATTGAGCAGGTTATGGCTTAGATCCACACATTCTCGCAGCTTTCCTTTTCCAAGCTTGGAGCGATGCGACCGGCCGAGGGCGGCCTTAGAGAGCGCTTCAAGGGACCACCCGGGGCGTTTGGTACAGGGTCCAGACCCAAAGCGGGGGTTGTCGGGGTATACGGTGGGCTTTTCGGCTGACATGGTAGACCTCTGCGATGACCGATTGGCAGAATAGTTGCCAGGCGGGTCTCGGTCAACAGATGTAGAGGTCGTGGAGCTGACCCTGGATGTAGAATGGGGAGAACCCACGGTGCCGAAGGAGGGACTCGAACCCTCACAAGCATAAGCCCAACGGATTTTGAATCCGCCGCGTCTACCGATTCCGCCACTTCGGCATGGGAGAGCTGTGACTACAATTTATCTTCCGGCTAGGCAAGCATTTGTCGGATACCCGGTGGATCAACGCTTCTTCTTTCGTTTGCAGAGATGGTATTTCAACATCGTAAAGAAGAGATTACCGCGGATATATAACCACTTAGGAAAAAACGAATCGCTCTTTGAGACCTATTTGGCTGGAGCGGGTGCTGGAGCCGGAGCGGTGGAGCCCGCGAGGGCCTTGGCTACAGCAGCCTTCTCTTTGGTCTTTTCACCCTTGATGTAGCCAACGCCACATTTGCCGCACCATACGGTTCCGCCGGCTTTTCCTGCGCCGCAGGTGCAGGCCGCTTTGGGTGCACCGTGATCATGACCATGGTGGTCGTGTCCGTGGTGGTCGTGTCCGTGGTGATGCCCCGCATGGTTGTGCCCACCTTTCGCAGCGGCCTCTACAGCGGCCTTATCCTTCGTCTTTTCGCCCTTTACGTATCCGACGCCGCACTTTTCACACCATGTCGTTGTACCGGCTTTCCCTGCGCCACAGGTGCAGGCCGCCTGGGCTGCGGTGTTCTTCTTTGTTTCGTCCTGGGCGTTGTCCCCTGGGTTTGGTTGGGTCGTGGCATCCGCGGTGTTTCCGTTGTTTCCACTGTTCCCGGTATTTTCGCTGTCCTTCTTGGAGCAGCAAGCGGCCAGGAAGGTAAAGATCGTAACCATCAGGATAAAACGCGACATAGCTCACCTCGTAGGTAGAGATTTCGTGCCATTTTATCGGACAAGTCGTTTTTTGGCCACTGGGCCTACGGTCACAGCGCTATGGGTTGGTTCGACGACAGGCTTATGGTGCGCGGAAGGCTGCGAGGAACGCCTCAAAGTCTTTGAGCGGCTGGCTGCGTTGTACGATGAAGTCTTCTTCCACATCGTTGGTGGTCAGGCGGATGGCGCCCGTGCCCATACCCCGTTGCGCTGCGTGGTTGGCGCTATCGTCTTTCAGGGTCTGGACCCACCGTTTGAGCTCGGTCACCTGGGCGCTGGTCATGGTGCCTTTGCGGGGACTGCCCCCACTATAGGTGCCACTGGAGCTCTCTCTGGGTGTGACCGGATTATAGGCGAAACTCGCTTGGTCTTGATCGGCGGCCTGGCTAAAGAAGAAGCCATTTCCACTGCCGTCGCTATAGGAGATGCTCCAGGCTGAGGCCGGGCTGGCGGTATCCACCGGAGGGTCGGAGGCTCGGGTCTGGCGCTTCGTGCAGGCCAATATGGCGAACATCAAAACGATGAGACCCAAATGCCGAATGATTGAAACGTTGTTCATGGATACCTCTATAAATCGTCAGGGTACAAATCCCCAATAGATGATGGACCCATCGGATTTTAGCGCGGCGAAGGCTTCATCGATGGAGTGGATGCGTACAACACCGCTTGTTAGATTCTCTGCTTCTTCGGAGCTGTCGCCTCCGGCCCAGGGGGCTCCCCAGGCGACAACCGAACCGTCCGATTTACGTGCCGCGAAGGCGCAACATGTGGAGAAGATATCAACGACGCCGGATTGGATCTGGTCGGTGACTGCGGAGCTATCACCACCGTATTCCTCATAGCCCCAGCTGACGACGGAGCCGTCCGCTCTCAAGGCTGCCATTGCGCCGTAGTTGCCGGTTGTTCCTATGACCTTGAGTACACCAGAGGAGAGGGCGACAGCGACGCTGGAGCTATCCCCGCCGGAGGGGCCATCACCCCAGGTGATGAGAGAGCCATCGGACTTTCGGGCGGCAAATACATAGCGGCTTGAGAACAACTCGATCACACCGTCCTGCAGATAGGCGCTGACAGATGAGCTGTTGGAGCCACCCCAACCGCCCCAGGTCACCACAGAGCCGTCAGACTTCAGAGCTGCGAAGGCGCTGGGAGTAGAGGCGATCTGCACGACTCCGGATTGGAGATCGGACTGTACCTGGGAACTGTTTCCACCCTCATAGGCGTATCCCCAGGTGACGACCGACCCATCCGATTTCAGGGCCGCGAAGGCTTCGTCCGTGGCATAGATGTCCATGACGTCAGAGGCGAGTTCGGCTTCGACCGAGGGGCACTCCACATTATATTTTACGCAGGAGGCGCCACCGTATTTGAGTTGTCCCCAGGTAACGACGGAGCCATCCGATTTCAGAGCAGCGAAGGCGCAACAGGTTCCAACAACACGAACCACATCACTGGATAATTGTGCGCTGACAGAGGAATCCGCCACTTCCGACTGGCCGAGTACCGATGGGTCATAATCCCATACGGTCTGGCTTCCCCCATGTATCCCATCGCCCCAGCTTATGACGGATCCATCGGTCTTGATGGCGGAGAAGGCTTTTCGAGTATGGCTAACTGTTAAGACGCTGGACTCCAGATCATCTACGACGTCTCCATCATCTCCACCCGAGATCTTCTCTCCCCACGAGACCATCTTGCCACTGGAAGAGAGGGCCGCCATGGCTTTGACCGCAGGGAAGATCTCGATGATGCCGGGTGGCATGGAGGTGCTGCTGGTCTGGCCAACTGTCTCGGGGTCGAAACCGGTGGGGGTGCCTCCAAAGAGAGGGTCTCCCGACGCGCTGACGCCTCCATCGGCGGCCAGAACCGCGATGGCTTGCTCGTTCGTATAGATTCGTACGGCCCCTTCCGAGGAGGGGGAAGTGATCATACAGCTATCGCCGCCCTGGAGTGGATCGCCCCAACTGACCACGAGCCCATCGTCTTTCTTGACCGCGAAGGCCCCGTTGGTGGCGCTGATGGTGACGGCCCCGGCTTGCAGGTCAGGGGTCTGGGCGCTGCTATCTCCGCCAGGCCAGGTTCCCCAGGTGATAATCGATCCATCGGATTTACGAGCGGCAAAAGCGCCGAAGTTTGCGGCGATATCCACAACATCCGACGAGAGCGCTGTGGCCACCGACGAGCTGTCTCCGCCAAAGTCCGGATGCCCCCAGGTGACGACGGAGCCGTCGGACTTGAGAGCCGCAAAGGCGCCGTAGGGGCCTCGGTTGGCGAAGATTTTGGAGACTCCGGAGGCCAGGTCGGCAGCAACACTGCTGCTATCACCGCCGGACGCGTCCTCTCCCCAGGTGATGACGGAGCCATCGGATTTACGGGCAGCAAAGGCGTATTGGTTGGGGACGATAGCAGTCACACCACTTTGCAGACTGTCACTTACAGCGGTGCTATCGCCGCCACCCCAGCCGCCCCAGGTGATGACGGAGCCATCGGATCGTAGGGCCGCAAACGCGCTCTTGGTCGCGATTATATCTACGACCCCCTCTTGAAGGTTCGCAGCCACGAGTTCACTATTTCCACCCCAGTCCGTGTTCCCCCAGGTGACGACTGACCCGTCGGTTTTTCGGGCCGCGAAGGCGTTAAAAGTTGCGCGTATATTCACAACATTTGAGAGAAGGTCGAGACTTACCAGGGAGCTATCACCTCCCTCATCGGCGTTTCCCCAGGTGATGACAGATCCATCCGATTTCAGTGCCGCGAAGGCCCGGTCGGTATGGAATATGGTCACGACGCTGTATTGAAGTTCCAGTTCCGCGGAGGAGCTGTCCCCACCGTTGTCCGGGTCTCCCCAGGTGACGACGGAACCATCGTCCTTCAGGGCTGCGAAGGCGCCCGTCGCTGCGAAGATCTGAATCACCCCCGATTGGAGCTCGGCGCTGGCGACTGTGCTATCCCCGCCCAAAGCTCCATGTCCCCAGGTGACGACGGAACCATCATCTTTCAGGGCAGCAAAGGCCGACCCGAAGGGATTGGCTGTGATTTGAATGACACCGCTCTCGAGCTCCGGGTTGATTGAATCGGTGCTCACCTGGCTGCTTTCGCCGCCACTTTCATTTTCACCCCAGGTGATAACCGCTCCATCGGCCGTTAAGGCCGCAAAGGCGTGACCATTGGCGACGATGGTCTGTGCGTAGGGGCCGATCAAGCAGCAGAGGGGTGGACCACCGATCGCATTACGACAGCTCCATCCATCTTCGCTACCACAGCCACCATTGTCGGTAGCGCACTCGTCGATGTCGGTACAGGTGGCTGGAGCTCCTTCGTTGTTGGTGCAAATCCAGAATGTGGCGTCACCGCACCCGCCGTTATCATTCAGACATTCGTCGATGTCGGAGCAGGTGGCCGGAGCCCCTTCTTGATTGGAACAGAGCCAGAAGGCGGGGTCGCCGCAGTCGCCATTCTCTACAAGACATTCGTCGATGTCGGAGCAGGTGGCAGGAGCCCCTTCGTTATTGCTACATGACCAGTAGAGAGCCTCACCACAGCCGCCGTTGTCGGTGGCGCATTCGTCGATGTCGGAACAGGTGGGCGGCGTCCCCTCCTGATTGGTGCAGAGCCAGAAGGTTGGATCGCCACATGCGCCATTCTCCGTAAGACATTCATCGATGTCGACGCAGCCGTCATCCGTGTCCAGTGTGTAGCCCTCGTCACAGATACACGCTCCGTCTTCACAGGTACCATTGGGCCCGCAAATTATGGCATCACAGGGATCGGTGTGGACCGTCTCTACGGTGTCGACGGTCTCTGTATCATCACTGGTATCGGGGGTTGTGTCGACGGTCTCGGCTGTGTCGACAGTCTCCACGGTATCGACCACTTCGATGGTCTCTGTCGTCTCTGTGGTGTCGAAGGTTTCTTCGGTGTCGACGGTCTCACTACTATCGAAGGGGGGTGCGTCCGAGCCATTATCCTTTTCGGTGGAGGGATCGTTTCCCCCACAAGAAAGACATAGAACGATTACAAAACATACTATCGATCGACGCATCGTCGACTCCACCCATCGAGTACCTGGAAATATCTTACGAAAGATGAACGCCTACGTCACTTGAGGTCGTGACGGTTCAGTCTTGAAGTAGATTCACCAGAATTTCGGCGCTGGTGTCGAAGGCCAGGTTCGTCCGCTGTACGAGATAGCCTTCTATCTTTCGTCCGATGAGGGGAATCTTTGCCTCGAAGGTACCTTCCGCATAACGAATGGCATTGCCCGAGCTATCAGCGTCTACCCGCACCACACCGGTGGCCAGCACCGGTATCTTTTCGGAGAGGGGCCGTACTTCCCATTCGTAGCCACAGAGTTCTTCTTTCCACTGTCGCACTTCGTACCAACCATTATGCTTGCCAACCAGGCTGCGCATGAAGCCAGGCAGCTTTCGGTTGGAGCGAACCTCTAGAGTGAGTTTTGAGCCGGCGGCGGTGTCCTCCTGGCGCAAGATCTCGGTATGAAGATCAAGCTTCTTCCCAAGAATCTGGTCGAACTCCGGGCTCAATAAGAGCCGATAGAGCTCTTCCTGTGAGCAGTCGAAACGACGAGAATGGGTCCAGAGTGTCGACACAGGCGCACCGGATTATGAGGTCGAGGATTGATAGAATATTCGAGGAGACTAACGTCCAGCTTCTGCACCGTCTACCTCTTGTTTTGAACCTCGCTGACCATCCATCACGCCATTCGCCATCCGATGCAGAAGGTTGTACAATCGCGGTTCATTTCTGGAGGTTTGGGATGCGGAATTTGATTATCATCGTCGGTCTTATGGGCCTGCTTGCTACGGCTTGTAAGAAGGATAAAGGGAATTCGGAGCCCTATCCCGATGCTGTGCGTGATAGCTTTATGGAAGGCTGCATGGAGGAAGCCGTAAAGACCATGAGTCCGGGCGATTCCAACCAGATGTGTGCCTGCCAATTGGAGGCCATTGAGAATAAGGTGAAATTGGCGACCTTTGTAAAATGGTCTATGGCCATCGAACAAAAGGGAGAGTACCCAGAGGAATTCGTCGAATTAGTGATTCCGCTGACGATGAAATGCATGAAGAAACTAGGCATCACGGTCGGTGGTCCAGACGGTGAGGCGAAGCTAGAAGAGGTTGCGGAAGCGACAAAATCGGGAAAATACCCAGATACGGTACGTGATTCCTTTATGGAAGGTTGTGTGGAGGAAGGAGATAAGACCTTGAGCGCCACCCAATCGCGCCAACTCTGTAGCTGCCAACTCGGTGGTATAGAATCGAAAGTTTCGATGGAGAAGTTTCTGAGCTGGTCACTCACCATTGAGCAGACGGGAGAAATCCCGCAGGCCTTCAACGATGTGATTATGCCCATTACTCTCAAATGTATGGGCGATCTCGGTCTGAAGTAGTCCTGATCGAGAGCCTATTCACCGCAGGGCCGATCGCCACGTTTGGTGTCTTTCTCGAGTCTATGGATCAGATTGATATTGGCGTGATCGATCGCCGTTAGATCTGCTTTGGTAAAGCCGGGCTTGATGGTGGCCGGTAGCCCGGCCGTGGCCGCCTTGGGATCGTCTTTTCGCGGTCCATAGAAGAATTGGTTCAGGTGATTGTTCTTGAACTTATAGCCATGGCGGGCATAGACCGCGTTACGCAACTTCCACAGTCCGACATCGCTGAGAAAACAGATGTCTTTTTCCCGCAACTCTTTCTCGGCGAAGATGGTGGCAATGAAGATTCGAAGATCGGTATAGGGTAGGTCGTCGAGACCAACACCCGTGAGGCTTGTGGTCTCATTGTCGCAATTGGTGAAAAACTCATTGGCGCGAATTCGGATCCAATCCTCGGGCTCCTCTAATGGTATTCTTCCCAGAATCCGTTGGAGATCGTCGGGGGTCAGGGCCTTCAAACAGTATTTCAGCTCGGCCCGGTTTACATCGAATTCAAGAAGCTCTTTGGCGGGGGGTTGCCCATAGCCATAGTTGAAGACCCAGTACACCGAGCAGATGTAGGTAGTTCGTGCTGCTGATTTAGCAGCCCGGGGCCATGTTTTTTCACATAATTCCTTGTTTTTCTGGCTGTAGTTCTCTTTCCAGGAAAAGGCCTTATGGGTGGCCTTTGTGTTAGTCGGGGTGCGTCCTTGAGATTGAGCTTTCGGAGGCTTCGCAGGGGGCTGGGAATTCTGGGGCTGGAGAGCCTGTATGCAGGCCTTTACCGCTTGGCAGTCCCCTTCGGCGCCGCAGATCTTATAGCCTTCGTCGTCGCAAGAATTATCGATGGAACATTGCTTCAGGCGCTCGCATGGGTCGGTTGGGGCAGGGCGCTGTTTCTTTGTGCAGCCCAGGAGCAGGAGTCCCCCCAGAAGCAACCATAGATATCGTTTCATGCTGTTCTTCCCCAATGGTTTCTGTTGGCGAAGTATAGCCCATCTCGACGGCCGGGTCATACGGCCGGAATCAATGCAATCCACCCCAGGGGGCATCCAGGGCCCAGCAGTTTTGGCTCAGTGGTTCACAGGCGGGGATGCCCCCAAAGAAACCTGGGGGCTGTGTCAGGCTTGTGGCCTCACAGGTTAGACCGGTTACCCAGGAGATTAACGCTTCATTTTGAATCTTCGATGCATCCAGACAGGCTTCGTATTCGCCGAGAGTGGCGTCGCAATCCGCCACAGACTCGACTGTCATATTGCAATTGGATTCCGCAACAACCGTCGCTACCAGGTCGTCCACCTGGGCCATACAATTGTCGTAGGCAGACTGACAGCCCGTTTCATCGAATGTATCGAACGCACCTCCGGCATCGAGACCGGTCATCGTGCAATATGCTTTTTGGTGCCTGGGTTGATTGATCTGGCTGATCTGGGTTTCCTCGAGGGTTTCGCAGATCGAGTCGAGTTCGGCTTGCGTTAAATCGGTGATAGCTTTGTCATCCTCTCCAAAATCAAATGCATCACCTCCATTCCCGTTACAGGCGGCCATAACGCAGCCAAAGATGATTACGAGCGCGATTGTATTTACCCAGCCATGACGCATACGAGAGTCCCCCACTATGTATTGGGCGAAGTATAACCCATCTCACCGGTCGGATCACCCCGCCCCGATCAGCCGGGTGCAGCCACGGTCTCGCAGCTATGGACAGCTCTTAGAACGAGCCGCGAAGGCCCAGACCGATGGGCCGGGAGCTGGTCTGGTCTACACGGCCGGGAAAGCCCAACGAGGGGGTGTCGGCCCGGCCACCACTGAAGGAGCCGGAGAAGATATTGAATACGCCAATACTTTTGCCAATCGTTCCTAAAATAGTACCGGTGGCACTAAACGCCAGACCAGAAATCACAAGGGGGGTGTACCCATTGCCACACTCGGTACAGTCCTCGAGATTGGGATCACAGCCAGTGCATTCTTGGGAAACCCCGTAGACAATGAGAGCTACCCCAATAAGCAATAAGCCAAGTCCTGAATAGGTGAGTGCGTCTGCGGTCTTATCCCAGTCGGTCGCCGTATAGCTGACCCGGTCGACCTGGAAGCAGCTGCTACTCGTGATTCTTTTGTCGAGATCGTGCAGGCAACGCGTCTTTTCCCCCGCTTTCCATCGGACTTGATTGGCCCAGATGGCGACGTGTTTTCCGTTGGGCGTGATGGCTGGAATCGCCTTCTCTCCCATTTCAGCTTTGGCCTTCTCCATATGGGCGCGCTGCACATAATAATGCCGGGTGCTGGAGCAGGCGGCGATGAAGGAGCCGAAGACGATCACGAGCGCGATTTTATTTACCCAGCCATGAAGCATAGGAGCGTCCCCCACTATGTATTGGGCGGATTATAGCCCACCTCGACGGTCGGGTCACTCCGCCCCGATCAGCCGGGTGCAGCCACGGTCTGGCGGGAGCCCAGAGCATGTCCAACCAGGACGGTGAGCGTATTGGCTGCCAGCGCCACCACACCGGCGTGGACTCCATCGATGGTCTTAATTCCCATCACCAATAATGTGATGGCCAATCCCAGCCCCACCAGCATCCCCAGCAGCACCGGCCCTCCTTTGAGCCGTGGTAGATGAACCCCGAGATAGAAGGCGGGGACGACCTGTAGGAGCACCTCGAATTTAACCTCCAGCAGTTGAACCAGGGTGAGATCTTCATAGCTGCTCAGCCATACTAATAGGGCCAGCACCACCCAGGACACCGATTTCCCGACACGGGTGAGCTTTTGCTCGTTCGCCGTGGGATTCAGGAAGGTTCCGTAGAGATCTTTCGTGGCCATCGACGACAGGGAAAGAAGAGCCGAATCCGCGGTGCTCATCAGGGCGGCCATGATGGCCGCAAGGATCACGATGACGGTCCAATAACCGAGGCTACCGGAGCCCGCCAGATCCCCGCAGATAATGGCGAGTAGTCGCTCACTTGATTGGTGGTCGAGGCCGGGATGTGCTCGCAACGCGATGAGTCCCACCAGCAATACGATCAACGTCGTCACGAAGGGGAAAAACGCCATCACCTTGAGGCTTTTTCGAAGAATACGTGGGTTTTTGGCCGCGTAGATCCGTTGAATGGCGTGGGGGTAGACCGAGGCCCCCAACCCGATCAGCAGCACCATGCTGAACCAATAGGCGCAGCGGGTGGCGTTGGGAACGGCGATCTTTTCGGGATTATGTTCGCGAATATGGACCGCGGCGTCGGCCAGGGTTCCATGTTGGCGCATGACCAGAATGACCAGCAGGGTGAAGCCCAATAATAGGAGAAAGCCCTGAATGGCGTCGGTCCAGGCCACGCTCCGCATTCCGCCCAGTGTCTCGTAGAGTATCATCACCACTGCGAGACCAACCACTCCATAGATGGGATCGATACGCCCCCCAGTCAGCCCACCCACCGCGAGACCCATCACTTTGAGCTGGGCGTAGACATAATTCGCGGTGGCGAAGATCATGATGAGGGCACATACGAGCCGAATGGCGCGGGAGTTGAAGCGGTCGTCCAGATAATCCGCCGGAGTGATGTAGTTTCGATCTCGGGAATGGCGATGGAGGGCGGGGGCGAAGAGCAGGTAGCCCACCACAACCGCCGTCATGGCGTGTACGCTCATGACCCAGGCGTACCCCATTCGGTAGCCCTTGGCGGTAAATCCGAAGAGGGTGTTTCCGCTATACTGGGTGGCGAAGAGGGTGAGTAGGAGCACAAAGAATCCCAGCTCTCGGCCGGCGAGATAATGGTCGGACAGACTCTCCTCTTTTCGTTTGGCCCGGCCCCAGAAGCCGATCCCAACGATGCCAAGAAGATAGACTACGAGAACAACGAGGCCATCGATTCCAATGGGTAGGGCATCGAGAGTTGTTGTCGCCTGGGCGCTAGGATCAGCCATCCGGATCCTCCCCCTCGTCTTGCAGCACGACATGCAGCGCGTAGGCCGTCAGCACGGATATCCCCAGCCCGGACACCAGCGCGGTTATAGCCCAGATGGGCATCCCGAAGACGATGGGATCCTGGGCACCGGTTTCTCGATACCATGGAACCGCGAAGACCAGGCATACGACCATAAGCAACCAGAACCAGATGGGAAGACGTTTGGCTTTCGGGTCGGATTCGGGATGCATGATTTAACGGCAATTGCCGGTCTTTTCGATGTTTACAAGCTTTCGCAAATGGAATTTGGTGCCATGTTGGCGTGCCCATTCCTTCCCTTCGCTCATGATGGTCTGCGCGGCCGCCGCGTTTCCGGCTGTATGCTGGGCACAGTAGTCTTTTTGAATCTGCTCCATCTTACGATCGGCCGCGGTTGGCCCCGAACAGGAGAGGACAAAAAAGAGCAGCCCCAGCCATCGCCAATCCATGATATTTCCCCTTAAAGGGTCGCCAGAAATAGATCGGCGATCACTTCTTTCAGGCCGGCAAGGATCACGAAACATAGGCTGATGAATAGCCGCACCTGTCGAGAGCGGGTAACCGCAGGGGTCTCTTCCACACCTCGAAATACGGGTGCCATGGCCCGGATCAGAAAGTACAGTCCGCAGATGGCCGCCGCGTAGAAAGGATCGAGAAAGGACCAGGCGATATGGTCTGAGCTACGAGCTCCTCCCCCCGAGATCTGACGTGCAAATAGAACGACTGATGTGAGGATCCATACCGTAGAGACGAGGAAGTCGGGTGATTTGTAGAATACCCATTCTTTCTCGGTGGAGATCTTAAGCTCCAACCCCGACTCGGTCGTAATCGTTTCGACCTCCTGCGGGTCGTCAGCCGAGGTTGTATCGTCCAGATCGTCCCCATCATCGGAGGATTCCTGACTCGTTTCCGCTGCTGGCTCCTCGTCGACAGGTTCTTCTTCGGGCTCTTCGTCGACAGAGGCTTCGTCGTCTGGAGTGGACTCCGAATCCTCCTCGCCAGGCTGCTCGCGACGTGTCACCGCCGCTTCTGCGTCTACCATCAACGCTTGAAGCTCGTCCTTGATGGTTTTCCGGGGTTCATCCGTCGCCGTGCTTTCGTCGTCCAGGCCAAAAGCATCGATTTCGGTTTGTTCGGCCGGTTCTTCGTCCGATGTCAGCGGGAACCCGCAATGAATACACGCATCCGCTTTGTCGGAAACCTGACCATCACATTCTGGGCAGTTGATAAGAGCCACGCCTTGTTCCTCATGATCCCCCAGTATTCTGTACGAAGTTTTCGAAACTGTCCAAAGTAGTTCCAGACACCATCAAGATTCGGTGCGTTTTCGCCTAATCACAGGTCGGATCCTCGGGGTGGCATACGTTGACTACCAATACATATTCGCCGGCGCGTGGGGTGCCACCTGAGACGAATGTGTCGAGGCTTAACAGATAGGTTCCAGCCTCGAATGTACCGGAGATAATCTGATGGGCTCGTTCGATGCAGCTGCCTTCGGTGGGGCTATTGTCTAAGAGATGCAGGTCCACATCGACATCGCCGCGATCAAAGACCATCGCTCGCAGTCGTGTGGTCTCCTCCAGGTCTAGACGGTACATCAACTCGGGCCCAGACTCGTCCTGGTCGGCGTCGCAGCCGCCATAGACGTTCAGATTACTATGGGGGGAGAGGGCGGTGTTCCCCCTATGACTGAAGGGGAGATGAGGAATCAAAAACGGTGCTTCCGGGGAACCGTCGCCCGTAAGGAACACGTCGTCGTCCGGTATAGTCTCTGGGTTCACGAGCGCGTTTCGGACTCTATCGAGGGCCTGTAGACTGATGAGGTTTCGCATATTGAATCCATAGGCGAGCCCTTCATCGGTAAAGACACAGGCCTGGTAGGAGCCATCTTCTTTGAATGTGTTTAGATGAACGCCGTCGCCCGCCAATCCGAACCCCGAAAGCTCGGCCGTGGCGAATTGCAGATCGATAAAGGGCACCTGACGAGCCTGGGCCAATCCCCGGATGATGGCGTTATAGGTATGAACCCATCGGTCGGCTGTTACGCTATCCCCCCGTGGGCTGATACCAATGAGTATTGGGATGATGCCCTGGGCGATGAGCTCGTCCATGAGGTCGAGCATATTGGTGCCAAAGTTCCACATGGCGCTCTCATGGGTCGTGCCCAGACCCATATCGTTGGTTCCGTAGTGTACCAGGCCCATACGTGGCGCGATGGCTTGCACTTCCTGCTGCAGGGGGGAGGGGGCTCCCGAGATCACCCAGCCCGCACTATGGCCGACTTTGGCCGCGATCGTGGTTCGCTCGTAGGGAGTGGTTCCGGCCGCGTCTCCCGTCATAAAATAGTCGAGGGTTTCTTGCAGATCCGTATGGTTCCCCAGGTCGGCGGTGTTCCCTGCCAGGCATTTCAGATTTCGGCTACTCACGGTGCTGGAAGCACCCACCTTCATGAATACATTATCCTGCATTTCCGGGCCGAGTTCGGCGATCTCGTGTAGATTCTGGGCGACGAATGGAGTGATGGGGGAATGGATGCGATCGGCTGTATAGAGGCTGGGAGATGGCTCAGAAGGGAGTGGTTGGCTTGTGTCGGTGCCGTCCTCCACTACGTCATCCGGGATCGGATTCGTATCGGGGAGTTCGGTGGTCGTGTCGGCGGGAGACGTCCCGGGATCATCGAGGGAACCCGCATCAAAAGAATCCGATTCGATCGCGTCTATCACGTCGGAATGTATGCCGGTGGTCACATCTTCGCAGGCCGTAACGAATAGAAGACTCGTCATACAGACCAGACAGAAAAAATGGGACGTGGTTTGAAACGGCAAGATCGCCTCCTCGAAGGATCATTTCGCCTTGTAGCGTATAGGGATTGGAATTCATTCCCAGAAGAGGAGCCTAGCGCAGATTTCCGAATTGCCGCACTACCAAAGCTGGGCTAAGCTGACTGCATCGTGAGGGGAATCGAATGATAGAGAGGGACTTGATGAAACGTATGCCGATTGTACTCACCGTAGCAGCGTTTACGCTGGCTGGTTTCGGACTCGCCTGTAATGGCGGTGGAGGGGATTCTGATGTGGTGGACTCGGATGGCACCGAGACGACCGATGAAGGGACGACCGACGAAGGAGAAGCCGACGAAGGGGCGGCCGACGAAGGAGCAGCCGACGAAGGGGCGACCGACGAAGGAGCGACCGACGAAGGAGCGACCGACGAAGGAGCGACCGACGAAGGGGCGACCGACGAAGGAGCGACCGACGAAGGGGCGACCGACGAAGGAGCGACCGACGAAGATGCCTCTTTGGATACAACGCCTCCTGTACCGGATGCAGACCAACCGGATAGTGAGCCCATTGGTGATACGGGAGCGCCCGAAGATGCCGATGATCCGCCTCTATGTACGGGGGTTTGTGGTGATGCCAATAACGATGGCGTGGTCAATGATCTGGATGTCGTGACCTTAGGTGGGATTCTACAGGGTAACCCTGGCGGAATGTGCCCGGAGCAACAGAGTGATGTGATCACGGACGGAGACCTTACAGTAGCCGATCTCCACGCGCTTCGTGCGTTGGTCAACGGTACTGGCTCGGGCGGCTGCGAGTACTGTTCCAATGAGTGTGGTGATGTGAATGCCGATGACATCATCAACATTCTTGATGTGACGACTATGGACGATATCGTTTCGAACGGTACGCCGGATGATGTCTGCGTACTCTGGTCTGCAGATGTGAACGGCGACGGCCTGATCGCGGTATGTCCTACCGGAGAGGTCTGCAATAACGCGGACTCGGATATCCTGGTGGACTATATCGTGGGAAATGGCGATCTGAATTGCGCTCCTGCTATGGTTATTCCACAGAATTAGGATGGTCTGAAATCGTGGAGCCGAGCTATTGTCCCAAATGTGGTGCGAAGACGGTGTGGGCTATCCCTGCGGGGGATAACCGAGAACGGCCCATATGTGAGGCGTGTGAATTCGTTCACTATGTAAACCCGAGCACAGTGGTTGGGGCTGTATGTGTCTTTGAGGACAAGTTTGTATTGTGCAAACGAGCGATTGAGCCTCGTACCGGGTATTGGACGATTCCTGCTGGGTTCCTGGAATTACGAGAGACAGCTGTCGCGGGTGCTATTCGAGAGACCCTTGAAGAGGCGAACGCGAAGATTCAGATCCGCGCACTTCTCGCGGTATATAGCATTCCCTTTATCAGCCAGACTCAGATCCTCTTTCTGGCTGATTTATTGGACCCAAACATTTCAGCCGGGGAAGAGAGCCTGGAGGTGGGACTCTTCCGCTGGGAGGATATTCCCTGGGATGAGCTTGCGTTTCCAACGGTGCAATGGTCCCTGGAACACGCTCGGAAAACCCTGGCCGATCCCAGTCTGCCACCCGATTTTAATTCACGGGAGCCCGAACCCTTCTGAGATCCCAAGGCATGTAAGGGCTGTCGTGGCGATCATGTCGATGGAGTTGGTCAGCCGATGGTCGTCGTCGACGATCTTCAGGTCGACCGCAGGATAATTCTGTACATAGATCTTGGATGTTTCCACGGGGACCGTCTCGTCCTGGTCTCCATGAATGATGGTGGTAGGACAGGTCGCTTTGGGGTAGGGCGGGTGCGTTAGAGCATCTTCGATCAGGCCAAAGTGAACCTTCTCCAGGATCCCTGCTCCGTTTGGAAAGGGATGCCAGCCGGACGTCTGCCAGTTTTCAAAGGCGTCCCTTCCTATGAGATCTGGCCAACGTGTATTCAAGCCAAAGCCGGGACAGAGGAGAAGGAGACGGTCTACCCGGCCCGGGTTTTGTTCCGCCCAGCGCGCGGCGAGATATCCACCCATACTGGAGCCAATTAGCGAAAGCTGACTCGCATCATCAAAGAGCTGGTCAAGGCGAGCCAACATCGCTGTGATGGATAACCGGGAAAACGAGGGGGCGTTGAGATCGGGCAGCTCCAACTCTACACCATAGTCCTTGAAGATGGATTGGAGCCGCTGACCTTTGGTGGATTTATGGCTTGATGCGAAGCCATGAAGATATGCAAAACGCCGTTTCAGGTCGGCCTCCTCTGCGCTGGGGAATCGCCAGCCGTATAGACTTTTTTCGAGTCATCGTTGACGGCTCGAGGCGGTTATGGGAGTTCCATAGATTATGGAGATATCGGAACTAACAGACCGCGTGCAAGCCTGGTGCGAAAAGCATCAACGTGCGATTCTTTTTGATCCCCACGATGAAAAGTTCTGCGATGTGGCGAGTGGGCAGTTTCTGTCCCTTCCGCTCAAGACCATAGAACGGTATGAGGAGAAGCAGAATCCGGAGACTGGCTCGACCTATATGGTCTTATTACGAGAGGACGGCGTGCAGATCGTTCTTGGTGAACCGGGTATTGCCTGGGCTCCCATCAATGTGACGGGAGTTCCGATCGACGATTTCCCAGAGGTTGTATGTTGGCGAGATTTTCAAGGCGTCTGCCATGTAGTGGAGCATCAGCTACGAGATCACCCCGAGGAGCCTCCGGGCCGAGAGTCGATTATGGCGGTAATGTTTGCGACCGCCATTTTAGCAGGGGCACGTGTGGTTGGTTTTGATGTCGGACGCGCAGAACACCACCTCAATCGGTTGATCGGAGAGATCGAGCATCGGGTCGGCGATCTGGCGACGGACGATGACGACTGATGTGCTGGTAACGGGAGCTGCTGGCTTTATCGGTAGCCAATTGATGGAGCGACTCCGCGCCGCGGGTGTGAACGCTCGTGGTGTAGATCTGCGCCCGAGCTCCGACGAGATGTTGCAGGCGGATATATGTGATCTGGAACAGTTGGCTGCGGTATTCGAGAGTGTACGGCCGCGACGCGTAGTACACGCTGCGGCGATCGTGGATGATCGTGTGGATCCGGACCTGGTACGTCGGGTCAACGTGGATGGCACGGCCAACGTTCTCGATTGTTGCCATCGCTATGCAGTGGATCGCCTGGTGCATATGTCGTCGATTGTTGTTCTGGGCTTTGATCCCGGTCCTATGGCGGACGAGACGTTCCCACTATGCACGGACACAGGGGTGGCCTATTTTGATACCAAGGCCGAGAGTGAAGCCATGGTGCTTGAAGCATTTCGAGCGGGCAAGGTGACGCCGGTTGTGATCCGCCCCGGGGACGTCTACGGCTATGGTTCTGTGCCATGGGTGAATCGGGTTCTCAAGATCCTGCGCAGCCGCATGCCTGTTCTGGTGGCGGGTGGTCGCGGGCGGATGGCTCATTGCCATGTAGAGAATCTGCTCGATGCTCTGGTTCTGGCCCTCGATACGGATGGCATCGCCGGTGAGATCTTTCAGATTCACGACGGGGGTGAGGGCTCGACGTACCGAGAGTATATCACGCGCCTGGCGCGGGCCGCGGAACTACCGGAGCCGCGGGTTTCGTTCCCCCGGTGGGTGGCTTTGTCGACGGCCCTTTGTTTCGAAGGGGCCCAAAAACTCAGTGGTGTGTCGATCCCGTGGACTCGAGGGGCCATTCGCTACCTATGCCGGCAGTCTACCTATTCCATCCAGAACTCGACGGATACACTTGGATACCAACCGCGGATCGATCTGGACGAAGGGATGCGGATCTTAGCCGAGAAACTAGCCGTGGGCTGATTGTGGACTCAGCACGAAGGGGCGCTGAGTGAGCACGCGTTCGGCGTTGTCGTCGTTGCGTACGAACGAGCCATCCATCTTCTGGGTGTAGGCCGCACGTAATTTGTCGGCATTTTGGGATATCTCGGTGAGAGCTTCACAGAGAGTGTCCAGATCTTCCATGGTGGAGTACACCCCGAGAGATACCCGGACCATTCCCGGTACATTGCGCCAATCACCATCGTCCAATTGCTTGAGGTAGACCTCTTCCGCTTTATCGTCGATCTGGAGCAGTCGCTTCACATAGGGGTGGGCACAAAAACATCCGTTTCGTACGGCAATATTCCATCCATGGTCCAGATATGTGGCCACCAGAGCATCGCTCAGGTCACGGACATTAAGGGTGATTACACCGGCCCTCGGATAGCGCTCTAGATCGGTGGGGCCATATAGCTGTACACCCTCAATGGCTGCGAGGCGGTCCATGAATTGCTGCGTGAGAATATGCTCGCGGGCCTGGATATTCTCCATGCCTACATCCATCAATAATTGGGCTGCGAGCCCCATGGTCACGGTGCCTGGTATGTTGGGTGTGCCGGCCTCTTCTCGGGCGGTGATGTCGTCTACAATACGGAAGTCTTCCATGGACACGACCGCCGCCATTCCCCCGCCCACGTCGCCAATACAGCGGCCGCCAACCGAGCGATTTAGGATACCAACGAGAGCACCACGGGAGCCAGGGGCGTACATCTTATGGCCCGAAAGGGCCACGAAATCGAGGGATGCGTCCGGATCGGCCGGGTGCATATTGATGGCTTGATGGGGTGCCATCTGCGCTGCATCAATTACCACCAGGGCGCCATGTTTATGGGCTATTTTCGCGATGGCGTGGGCGTCGTTGATGATGCCTGTCACATTACTCGTACCCGTGATGGCTACCACCGAGACCCGCTCGCCTTCTTCTTCCATAATCTGGTTGAAGTGATCCATATCGAGGACGCCATTATATCCCAGCTCAATCGCGCGGATATTGGAGCGACCCACGGCCTCTACCCAGGGGAGAAGGTTGGAGTGATGCTCCATAACCGTGGTCACCACAAGGGGGCGTGCCAATCGATGATGTAAGCGCGCGAGGGCTCGCTCACCCCGGTCATCCAGGCCCGAACCGTCTGGTAGCGGCATATTGCCACGCAGCCAGAGCCGAACCTCGGGAGGAAATAAGACACGTGCCAGATAGTTTAGCGCACCGGTCGCACCGTTACCTGTAAAGAGAACCTGATCCCGTTCGGGATCGTATCCCACCAACTCCCCAACGGTGGCTCGAGCGGATTCGATGGCCTCTGTGGTAGCCCGTCCCGCGCGATGCACATGGGTGTGGCTATTGGCATAGGACGCTTCAAGATATCGTTGCAATGCCTTCCATACCGGTCGGGGCATCAGGCTACTGGCGGTTGTATCCAGATAGACGCGTCGACGATCTCGTACATTTCCGTCGAGATCCACCACGCTGTCGGAGTGGGTCAGTCCAAGGAAATCACGCGCCAGGGCGTCAATTGTGATGGCCGGTCCGATCTTCATTGGGAAGCCTCCAGGTACGACTTGAGAGTAAACAGCCTGTACGAACGGATGGAATTTACGGATCTAGTTACCCTTTTTCCAGGGGGAACTTCAACACGCAATCTTGTAGGTATACGTTTCGACTCAAGTCTTTGCCTCGAACTGCCGAATACTCTCTCCTGCCTTTACAACGGTCAGTTCTCGTGAATTTTCGTTTTCTATTACTTCTTTGTTTATTCGGCCTCATGGGCTGCTCGGTCGTATTACATTCGGATTATACGCCCAAACAGCCGGTAGAGAGCTCTTTGAATATGGCCTGCGAATCGCATCTTGATTGCGGTTCTGATCTACGTTGTTACCGTAAGCTTCCTGGGGCACAGGGGTATTGTACTACCCGTGGTCTGTACCAGAGCGAGGTGCGAATCTGTCTGTCGGATCGCCATTGCGATGGACCGGAAAAATGTGTTGAGGGTCCCAAAGGTGTCTTCGGTGAGTGTATGTTGCGATACGGCAGTTATGACGACATAGAATCACCGCGGGATAAGGTGATTCGTATGCAAAAGAACGAAGAGATCACCCGACAGCCCAAGGCTGTGAACGGGGCCGACACCAAATCTTGATTCTTAGAGGCTTGTCACTGGTCTTGCCGTAATGAAGAGGCTAGACTCCGCTCCATGGCCAAGGAGTATTCCGACCTTCACCGACACCTCGACGGCTCTTTGCGTCTGTCGACACTTCGGGATCTGGCCGATGATGCCGGCGTAGCACTTCCGCAGGATGAATCGGAGATTCACTTCTTTGCTGGGATGGGCCTGGACCAGGCGCTGGCACGATTTGGTATCACCCTCTCTGTTCTTCAGACTCCCGATGCCGTGCGGCGGGTAGCTGCCGAGATCTGTGAGGATGCCGCCTCGGAAGGTGTTAGCACATTGGAGATCCGTTTTGCGCCGCAACTCCATCAGGGGGCGGCTCCAGAAGAGATCGTCGACGCGGCTCTGGATGGCGTGGGAGGGCGCGCTGGCGTGATCTTATGCGGTTTGTATGGTGAGCCACCAACGGTACTTGAGCGATTGGTGACCATCGGCCATGCCCGTGAAGGGGTCTGTGGTATTGATTTGGCCGGAGGACCAGGCCCTGGCCATTCTTTCGGTATGGAGGATTACAAACAGGCGTATCGTCTGGCGCGAGACAGCGGTCTAGGCCGAACGGTCCACGCAGGAGAGGGGAGACCACCAGCGGAGATCCGGTTCGCTATCGAACATCTCCATGCACAGCGCATTGGGCATGGTACCAGCCTACTGGACGATCCGGCCGTTCTCGACCTGGTATTGGAGCGCGGAGTGTTGATCGAAGCCTGCCCGACCTCCAACGTTCATACGGGTATTATAGGAGCTGTAACCGAGCATCCACTCGCGACCTGGCTTCGCCTGGGAGTCCTTGTGACTGTATGTACCGATAATACCCTTCTCTCGCAGGTGGACGCTCCAACCGAGTACGGCCGGGTATCGGCCATCGAAGGAATCACGGAGCGAGAGCTGGAGGTTCTGGTGGCAAACGGGCGTTCAGCCGCGTTTTTTTGAAGAACCCTTCTTTCGCCCCTTTGCCTTTTGCGAGCGGCTCGAGCCGGTCACACGAATCTGATCAATGGAGATAGGGTTGGGCCCGTTTAGAATGACGCGGACCTCGTTTTTTCCCTTCGAGAGCAGATGTTTGGGGATGGTGTACCATTGCCAGCGGCGATCAATATAGCGGCCCGACCAATATCGTTTCCCATTGATCACGAGATCCACATAGGTGTGGGCACTTTGACCCATCTGGGCGCCAGCCGCGCGAAATTTAAACGACTTCTTTCCCTGAAATTTCACGCGTATGAAGCCTCGATGCTTCTTAATACGCCAGTGGGGAGGTCCTTCCACATTTGGAGCGAAACCCGCAGCACGATAGGAAAACTTCAGATCGGACCCCACGACGGGCGTGTCACCTTGTAGGCTGATTCCCCCACGGCCCAGATATCGAATCTTCGGAGCATTACGGGCGACTCGCCGACGCTTTCGCCGTTTTTTGGCTTGTTTCGGTGCAAGGCTGGCCTGGGCGGCGACAGCTTTCTTGGCCGGTTCCGGCTTCTTCTCGGGCTCTGCGACCTGGCCCGGACGAAGATATGGCGATTTAGCAAAGGTCTTATGTTCCGGCGTGTCTGGCCCCAGATTCGATTTGTTCTTTTCAAAGGAATTCAGTGGGTTTTTCGGGGCGAGCGCCTTTTGTTTCCGTTGCCGTTTATGTTGTTTCTTGGCTTTCTTCGGCCAGATGGCGTCCAGTGCTACGTCCAGACTGGCTCGGTTCTTGGAGATTGGATCGTTCTTCGCCGGTGGTTTGGCCTCGGCAGATGGGGCAAACGCAGCGGTGCCCACGACAAAAGCGAGCACAGCTGTTGCCAGGCGAGCCCAGAGGCAGCGGGGATATGTCTTGTGGCGGGGAAACATTTTTCGAATCTTTTGAGTAACGCACGTCCTTCGCCGTCGTCAAAGAAATCTGTGTTTCGGTTGCTCCATTGTTGGCCCCATGGCATCCTTCCCGCCATGTTGATTTGGAGGTCTCAATCGGTGCGCGAGATTTTTCTTGTCTGGGTTTTTGTGGCCCTTGGCATGATGAGTTCGTGTGCGGAACAACCGACACAGGGGGTGTTGCCAGGTGGGCCTCCACCATCCCCTGAAATACCGGAGATGACCAATCTGGCTCTGACAGATCTGGAGCGACCCAAAGGTCGTGAAGAGATTGTTCTGGCCATCGCAGCCCCGGTAGGTGCAGATGTGGCTGCGCAGCGTATGGCACCCGTCGCAGACTATGTAATGGAGCTGCTGGAGACCAAGGTCTCCCTTGTTATCGCGCCCACCTATGCGGATTTGATTCAGTTCACCGAGAACAAATCGATTGATGTCGTGATATTTCCCCCATTGGCCTTTGTGTTGGCACAGGAGCGTGTTCCAAGCCTCCGCCCACTGGTTTCGCAAGTCACCAATGGGGTGATCTCCTATTCCTCGTTTATCGTGGTGAAGGCTGAAGATCCGGCGCGCACGATAGAAGATCTGAAAGGGCGGAAAATGGCCTTTGTTGGGCGACGGTCTACATCGGGATTCCTATATCCCTTTGCGGCGTTCCTGGACGCCAAGATCGATCCGGGCCGAGATCTCGAGGTCGTATATGTCTCCGATCATCAGACCGCCTTTCGGCAGCTAGCGGAGGGAACGGTAGACGCTGTTGCCACCGGGTCCGGCATGCGAGATACCCTGGATCGATTCACCACGGACCAGATGATGAAACAGGCACCGTGTACGGGGGAGGACTGTGAAGAGACCGAGCGAGTGAAGAAGTCACCGGCCGATTTGGCGAGAGCCCGGTTCCGTATTCTTCATAACGCCGGACGGATCCCCTTTGATGTTTTGGCGGTTCTCGATCATGTCCCCAAGGCAGGGGCCGAGAAGATAATGCACGCCTTTATGGCTGTGGATGCGCGTTCACCGCGCGGTCGTAGCATCTGGCGTATGAACCGAAAAATCAGCGGCTGGATCCCCTTTGATGACAAACGCTATGAGGCGGTTCGTCAGGTACTAGCTAGAGTTCGAGCCCACCGAAAGGGCGGGGGTGGGCTATAATGATTGCCGATCTCATAGAACGTGGTCGTGCTCGGGGTATTCGTACTCGACTAGGCATCTTTGCGACCCTGGCTGTGGTTACGGTCATGGGGGTGGCGGGCGCCTGGCTGGACCAGGCCTATTCGGACCGCGCACATGAAGAGGTCCGGCGTCGATCGGCGGCACTATTACAAAGTTTTGCTGTGCCATGTGCTATCGCCGTGGCGGTGGACGACCTGGAAGATCTGGACACCTATATGGTGGAGCTGTCGCGTGCGGGGGCTGAGCACCTGGGAGTATTGCACGTGGCCATGTTGGACCACGACGGAAAACTATTGGCGCAGAGTTGGCCTAGCGATCTACCCAAGCAGGACGGGGTGGAACCGGAAGAGTCTTTCTATGAATTGGCCGCTGGTACATATCAGCCCATCTGGAAACGATATGTGTCGGAGGAGGGACTCTCCGTAATGCAGGTCTCGATGCCAGCTGTATCGGGTCTTCGCTGGGGAACTCTTGTGGCACACTTCAATCTAACGCCCGTTATCCGACAGATTCGTACGACACGATTATTACAATTGGTGATTACCACCATCCTGGCGGGCGTGGTCGTTTTCGTTCTGTTTATAGGCTTATGGCATATCGTTGTTCGCCCCGTGCGTTCTATGGCTCGTACGGCTATGGCGATTCGAGGTGGCGATCTCGCAGCCCGCACGGAAGTGGTTCGGGGCGATGAGCTTGGTGAGCTGGCGACAACCTTCAATTCGATGGCCGAGGAATTACAGGAATACACCCAGGAGCTGGAAGAGAAAGTGAGTCGGCGAACCTCAGAATTAGCGGCGAAGAACCGTGAGCTTGGAGAGGTGAATTCCAAGCTTCAAGAGGCCGTGGAAAAGCTCGATCGTCTGGCGCGTACAGATCGTCTTACGGGCCTATACAATCGAGGCCATTTTATGGAGCGTCTCGACGAGGAAATCCAACGAAGCCAACGAAGCGGTAGCCCCTTTGGTCTCATCATCTGCGATGTAGATTTTTTCAAATCCTTCAACGACAACTTCGGTCATCAGGTTGGAGACGCCGTATTGCAGCAACTCGCGCAGGTCATGCTTGAAAGCCTGCGAACGACGGATGTAGTGGCGCGCTATGGTGGAGAGGAATTCGTGGCTCTATTACCCGGTACGGATATGGACGACTCCCTACAGGTAGCTGAACAACTGCGGGAGAGCGTGGAGCTTACTCCTTTTGTCGGGCCCGATGGTGAGGATGTCGGAGAGGTTCGCGTTAGCGGAGGCGTGGCGGCCTTCCCGGACCACGCCAAGGAATCAACAGCCTTGTTGCACAGCGCAGATATGGCGCTCTACTACGCCAAAAAGCATGGTAGAAACCGGATGATACTTTGGAGTACAGAGCTTGATCCCGTGAATTAAGGGGAGGGCGTCGGAGCGGAGGTACAGGCTCCGCGCGTTCCAGAATCGGGGATCAGAGCTCTTCCGAAACTACCGGGTACCGCCGCCGAATCTACGTTCCATCTCACGGCCGAACCAACCGCCGGTCATGGCGTCCATCAAACCGGTAAGCTCTTCGATACGCAGTTGTTTACTGAGAAGAGTCGCCTGGTCGGTGGGTGGACTCAGGATCATGTCGACCTGCAAGCGTCTGCGCATGAAGTAGATTCGGGTGGATTCTTTGAGGAGCCCCTCGACGAGGCCCGCGAGAGAAGCAACGTCGAGCTCCTCTGGATTGAAGACCAGTTGGGGGAGGTTCCACGTGAACTTGCCTCGAATATCCAGCGCGTTCCCACCGGAGCCACGGAGGACCCAGGGAATGGTCTTGCTGTATTCGTCCAGGATGCTGGTCTCGTCCAGTTCCGAACGGGTGAACCCACCGGAGAATTCTACGACCGGTGCCAGGGCTTTGCTTCCCGCACGTGTTCGCATGGAATTGACCTGTTGCCGATTGACCTTGAAATAGCGAAGAGACGCTTCTTGAACCTCGCGAACATTTGGTTCCATCTTCAGTCGTTTGAGTTTCTGATCCATGCTCGATTGTGCAAGGAGCGTTGTGGGTAAGAGGAAGAGCAGAAGGGGAAGGAAGAAAAGAGAACGGAACATGAGGGTACCTCCATCAGTAGTCCATGATTTGTTGTTCGACCCATTGAACGGCCTCATCCCATTGCCCATTGGAATGGGCGTTTAGATGCGCAGTGAGCTCCTGGAGTCGCAGACTCAGAAGGATTCGCCCACGTTGGGTCTTTGGTGGTTCGGTCAGGAAACGAAGAAGAACGCGTCTTCGTTCCTCAAATAATCGGGAGATCTCTCCCTTCAGATACCTATAGGCATAGTTGGCGTCGTTGAAGACGCGTCCAAATGGTGCTTCTTCATGGTTGAAGATAAGCTGGGGGAGTCGCCATCGCAGGGAGAGATAAATATAGCCGTTGTGGATCGAATTATATCGGTCGAAGGCGGCGTTACCGGTAGCCGAAACACCGGCTGGTAGCCCCCCTCGAGTCTCATAGTAGTCTTTATGGCCTACATTGATGTCCCGGTAGACGGCATATAGGAGTGCGTTGGCGTCCATATACATATAGCCAAATGCAAGATTCGCGATGGGGAGTAATTGGTCGTATCGCGCCAGAGTTCGCTGTGCGGACCGTTCCCCCCGGTGTACGCCATATGCTCGAAGGCTTGCGTCAATGGTCTCCGATAGATTGGGTTCCACTCGCACGCGTTCCTGGTATTTCTGGAACCCGATATCCGGGAAATTCTTCTCTCTGTACGGGGTTAGACGTATCAACTCGGCAGAGGTCAGGACCCAGACCACGGACGTGTCATGGGGATCAAAGACCAGGTGTCGCGGCGACCACTCAGAGTCATTGAGGTATACGATGCTCCAGGTTTTTCCTCGATCGTAGGTTTCCCAGACCTGGCGCCAGGTTAGACAGACCATATGGTCCGAGTCGTGTGGATCTCCCGCGAATCGTAATATAGGAACACCGGTGAATAATAGCCCACCGGAGCGACGCCAATTCTTCCCACCATCATCGGTCTGAAAGATCCCATCCCAGGTGGAGATGGTGATCTTGTCGGGGTCGACGGCGTCGGCTGTGATCCCTGTCACCCGGTTCTGGGAATCGAGTGTACTGAAATAGATCCAGCGCCAGGTCTTTCCATTATCGTCACTTCGAAACAGGCCGATCGTTGTACCCGCATAGATCGTCTCTGGGCGGCCTGGCGCAAAACTGATCCACAGGGTTCGGGCCGTGGATAATTGGGTACCGCGAATGGGTTGAAAGGTCTCACCTCCATCGTTGGAGATACGTAGTCCCTGGCCGGTTGCTAGAAACACCATATTGGGTTCGGTCGGATGGTATGTGACCATATGGGAATGACGTTCGAGCTGATTGGTACCCGGGAAGACAAGAAACCAGGAGAGGCCACCGTCTTTTGTTCGCCAGAGCCCCATCTGACTCGCCAGAAAGGCTTCATTCGGATTCACCGGGTTCGCGGCTACAAATTCAATCCCTGTCGGTTCGACACCCTTTAGGTTCAAGACCAATTGCAGATTCATCTGGATGATCTTTTTCTTCTTCTTCTTCAATACGCGAGCGAGCCAGGCAGAACCCGTTTTGAACCCGACCCCCAGACGAGCCATATCGTCGCCTCCCAGGGAAGCGCCTCTCTGGTCCCATAACCGCATATCGCCCGCGTTGTTCAGTCCCGGTGGGGAGATCCCTGGCCAGAAGGCGGGGGAATCCGGTGTGAACTCCAGATAGGCTTCTCCTGTGGTGCCGTAGGGGAAGGCGAATGTGTTACTCAGCTTATAGGAGAGAAACCCCTGCCTTTGCATGGCCTGCAGGGTGCTACCCATAGAAAACGGTGCCCCAGAGCCAATGGGGCTGGGCCGAATGGAGCCGAAGAATTTTCGCCGCTTTACGACCAGGCGTCCCTCGCCCCAGGTGAGTCCTCGATCGTCACTGGAATAGGCGAAACCATCCCAGGAGCTGAGGAACATGCGGTTGGGATCGGCCGGGGAGATCGCAAAAGCGGAGAATGTGACGCCACGAATACCGGTCTTGATATTGGTAGAGGAGCGCCTCTTGGCCGGGGGCTGCTTCCGTGCCTTGGCTACTGTGACTTCAATGTCTTCATAAACCTGACTCTTCGCTATCTCTGGAGCGAAGAGAAGAAGGAGGCATAGCCATGACCATGCGAACTGTTTCATGAAGTGACTAGCGAAGCCCGTTGATGGTCAAAGTATATGGCTGGTAGCAGTTGTAGTCTTCCCAGCTCTGCACACGAATAATATAGACGGCGTCGTCGTTTCCGTTGGTTTCAACCCATTCGATGTTCTCGTCATCTGTGCCGATACTGATGGAGTCATCCAGGACCTCACCGTTCACACAGTTCTCATAGCCCTGGTAGAGCTTGAGGTCGGCGTCCATACCCACAGGCTGATCCGTTAAGCTGATCTGAATCTTTTCATTGCACCATGGACACCAGACAGGGGGCGAATTGTCGTCACCATTGAAGCAGTAGTAGTCGTCAAGATCGTCCACGTTGTCGAAGGTCCCATACAAGGTGACCTCTTCGGGGTCCTCTCCGAGCCATTTACAGGCATAACAGCTGTTGTTCGGTTCGTGCTCATCGGGATAATTCAAGGCTGTACCGTCGCAGTCGTCATCCAGTCCATTACCGCAGGTGTCGTAGAGCTCGGGGAATATTGCTCCCGCGCAATCACTCCATGGCGACCATGTACAGGCCCCCTCACAGCTTCGGAAACGTGTGCCTTGTTCGCAAATCCCGTCACTGGTCAGAGGACCACAGTCGTCGGTCTCACTGTCTCCCGGGCTACACTCGCCGGTCTCATCACAGACGGTCCAATTACCCCAGCTGCAATTATCTAAACAGAAACGGGTCTGGGTACCGCAGGCGCCGCATGGCTGGTCATCCACCATACCGGGCGAACAGGCCCCTTCATTTTCACAGGCACCAAAGGCGCCCCATTGGCAGGAATTATCACATTCGGCGGTCCGCTGGCCGCAGAGTCCACAGTCTTGTGTCTGGATTTCACCCGCGGTGCAGCCACCGCCATCCTCACATTCCCCCCAATCACCCCATTCGCAATTTTCTCCGCAGACACGAACTTGTCCGCCGCAGATTCCGCACGCTCGTTGTTCGGTATCATCCGGGGTACAACTTCCTTCTTCCTGACAGCCGGTCCATTCACCCCAGATGCAGTCCGTACCACAGGAACGTGTCTGGGTTCCGCAGCGTCCGCAATCGGCGGTCTCTGTCTCGGCCTCTCCGTTTCCTTCGCACTCGCCCTGGCTAAGGCAGATCCCCGACCAGATCCAGACCTCACCTGGTCCGCAATTCCCTTCTTCATTTCCACATTGTTCACATTCGCGTGAGGTCGTCTGCCCGGGGCTGCAGTTACAATCCGTGGGGGCATCGCATTCGCCCCATATCAGATCTTCACCGCATATCTGTGTTCCAGAACCACACGCACTGAAGCATTCCTGTGTGGCACCTGCTGTACATTCTGGGCAGCCCTCATCGGTTTGGCCATTACAGTCGTTGTCGATGAGATCATCACAGATGTCGGTCGGCATCACCGGAGTCGCGCTACAGGTGGTCCAGTTACCATTATCACAGTTCTTGGTGCCCTCGTGGCAGCCGATATGGCAAGGCTCTTGTTGGCCAATATTGCATTCTGTGCCCACACAGACAAAGTTCTGGCAGGTCTTACCGCACGTGGGTTGGCCCGGTGGGCAGCAGTCCGTATTAAACTCGCATTCGGCTCCGGCCTGGCAGCTTCCATTGCTAAGACAACGGTAACCCTGCGGACAGTCGTTGCCATCACTGCAATCCAATTCGTCCAGATTGGAACAATATCCCTGGTTACAATATTCACCCGGCGGGCAGTCTGCCTGCGCCTGGCAAAGGCTAACGGTCGCGCATTTGCCCTGTATACAGACCTGGCTCTGGGCACAGTCGCTGTTGATAAGACAGGCAACCGTCGGAGTCGGGGATTGACCACAGCCAAAAAACAAACCGATGGTCAATAGGGTGAGAAGAAAAGCCAGATGTTTTGAAAGCACATATTTCATAGACCCGCATTCTAATGAGCGCATTAGAGCAGGTCAATCAACCGGAGTGCTTTTTTCTACCGACCAGGAACGGTCAACAACTGCTAGTCACAGGCCTGGAAACATTGCGCCTTCGGTAGGGTGGATGGCGGAAGTTCGGACTCGCATTCGTCCCCGATTGCGATATTGGGTGACCAACTCCATTCGTTGAAGAACAACTCACCTACGAGAGAGCGAACCCCACATAGGTTGTAGGAATAGAGATGCGCTTTACGAACGTGGCGGACCGTCTGACGGTATACAACCGCGCAGCGTCCGTTGGGGACCTTCCCGGAGAACTGCAGAAGGTTCTGGTCCGTAGAGGTATTACTCCAGGTTTCCTGCCAGGTCTCAGAGCTTCCCTTGGTAAAGTTCTCGGTCAGACCTTCAGAACCACCCATATTATAGGTCAGACTTTCGCTGCTAGCTTGGGTCTCAGCGGTCGTATTGTTGATGGATGTCTGGGAGGTCAAAGCGTAGCTACCGGAGAGGCTATCACTCTTCGAGTCGGTTGTGACGCTACCATATCCAGTCGTTTCGCTGGCCGAGCCATCCATATGGCTGCCATGACTTGTGCTATTGCCGGTCTTCTCTCCTGTGGAGTTGCCCGATTTGGCGCCACCGGTGACGCCCACCGATGTTCCCACTTTACCGCCGACTTTCGCCAGGCCGGGGATGGAACCTTCACCGCTTACCTCGGTGGAGAGCCCCGTGGTGACGGAGCCAAATACTTCGCCGGTTTTTGTGTTGAACTCTTCGGACGATTCGCCTTCCACCAGATTCCAGCCCCAGCTGGTTCCATCGGTGGAAGAGAAGTTTACGTTCGCACTCGCACTGGATTGGAAGGTCGTGCCATAACTTTCCTGGGAGGATTCGCCTTCCGAATGAGCGACACCTACCGAGTTTGTGCTGGATTGGGAGTTACTCAGGCTGACGCCCTCGGACCAGTTCGTGGATTGAACTGTGCCCTGGGATTGCGTGAAACTCTTGGAGATCGATACCGAAACGCCGCGCTGCCGTGATTCGGTATGACTCTCTGCATAGGTAAGCGTGGTGGCAATTCCACCTACGATAGGACCATGTACCACGACAGGCTCGTAGAACTCGGCGAGCTCGCGATTTCCATCGTAGGCAAAGTGGACAGGTCGTACCACAGGAACCGGCAGCGCTGTTTCATGGGCGTTGTTATTCACGTCCACAGCCACTACGCGGATCGAGGCGATGGAGAATTCCTCATCTTCCAGAACCGGATTGAAGATTACGACCTCGTCCTCGTACCAGGTGGGATCGCCGATTCGGTCCACGGAACCACTGGCCTGGTGGGTGATCTTAACGAGGTCTTTGGAGCCATTCACATTATAGAGTTCATAGATGAAATAGGCCGGTTCGAAGCCGATAGCTTCGACTTCCATTACGTAGGGAAGGCCACTATGAACACGAAGGGCGGGGCTACCGCACTCGGCAAGGATCAGATCGTTGTTTTCTGCATAACTGACGACGGGCTCAAGGCGCGTAATCAGGACGGACTGTTCGATATTGATGAAGAATGTCTCCGGCTCTTCGTCGCGGATCTCTTCACCACCATTAAGAATATTCACGGCCTGAATGGTGCCCTCAAACGACCCGGGTCGCCGACCTTCATGGTTGAATGGAACGAGGAATGGGCCAAATCGGTTCCATCGCAAGATGGTGGTACCGCTGGGCAGCACCTCGGAACCAAGGTTGGCGTCTTCTGTGAACCGTCCGTCATAGATGGGAGCGATGGTAAAGGCATGTACCTGCTCTTTCACCAGCTGGTTGTTATCGTCGGTCCAGACATAATGACCGTTGAACTCAAGGTAGGTCTTACCCTGGGATGGCGGCAGAAAATTTTCGCCGTAGATGTATAACGTCTGGCCAATCTGCAGATTGTTCTCATCCAGGGCCAATACACGGGGCGTACCAGTGTAGTCTTGACCAGGCACTATAGGATGGTTCGGGCCGGTAAGTTCAAAGTCACAGCCCAATGGGCCAAAAGCCAGAATAAAAACAGTTAAAATGGCAATCCAGATACGATGTTTCAACGATTTGTCCTCTCCGAATGGGTGCGAAAACATAAGTAAGTAGTATAAACCCTGTCAATCAAGAGGGTAGATACCCCCAGTAAACTTGGGGTGTAGACGTGCAGAATCGAGCCCAAATAAGAGGTTTTTCATACACGATCTGGGTGCCCATTTGATGACCGTCCATATGGTACTCCAATTCTCGGTTCAGGGAAAAGATAGATTCATTCTGCGGGCGCGTTTTCCTTTCGTTTTCGATATTGCGCCACCAGGGAGCGAATAAGGAGCACCCATACGGCGATCAATACGAAGCAAAGGATGGAAATGAACGAGAGAACTCCCTTGCTTCCCAGGGCCAGTATTCCGAGAACCAGGATCGATGTGGTTCCTTTTGCGACGCGGTAGGTCAGCATATCGACGACCGCTTTCCCCTGGGTTTTTTCGCGGTAACCGAGAGGAATGTACAGGATCTCTTTGGCGGCTCGGAACAGGGAGTAATCGAAGCATTTACTGCCGATTTTTGCCATGGCCGCTGTCAGGAATCGTGGGGAGGCGGCAAAGGCCCCTACGACGATGCCCAACATGGCCGGGATCGCTAGCAGTGTTCGCCCCACACCAAGGCGCGTCAAGATCACGGCCGTCAGAAACTGAAGCCCCAGACTACCCATATCGATGAAAGTGTAGATCCTACCGTTCATTTTGGTGCGGTCGTCCACATCCGGGTAGGACTCCTCAAGCATACTATTGTATTGGTAATCGATAAGATTGATGACGACCTGGACGACGGCGATCAGAAGCACCATGTAGATCAAATATCGGCTATCACGAACTGCGCGTAGACCTTCTCCCATGGGCCTGGACTCGGTCGGCGGGTTCGCTGTGGTGGGCAAGTCCAGTGCCATGCGTTGGCTCATCCACCAGACCAGACCCAATAGGGGAAATAATGTCCACAGGGCCAATTCGGTTCCGTAGGTGTCCGCGATCCAGCCAACCCCCAGATTCCCTGTGATGCTACCTGCGGTCCCGACCACCAGGAGTAGACCATAGAGCCAGCGGGCTGTTCGAATACGGAAAAGGCAATTGGCGTAGGTCCAGAAGATCTCAACAAGGATAACGATATAGATGTCCTTCCATACGTAGAGCAGGAAATTGCTGCCTGGGACTCCGATCTGTCGGAGGAAGAGGAGGATCTCAAGCACGATGATGGAAGCCGCCACCGCGGCCCCATATAGGGTCATGGGTGGCAATCGAGATGCAAAGCGGTTGTAGATGAGGACCGTGAAGAACGCAGTGACCGCCACGGCGATCCACACCCAGGGCAGACCTGTCTCCGTATAACTCTCTAGAAACAGAGACTCGATCGCCGGCCTTGCCACCGAATAACTGGCCAGAGTCAAGAACCCGAGCGCGCATAAGCCGACCAGCTTCTTTACCTGTAATTCGTTAGACTCTTCGAGCAATGAGGGGGTACCACCTTATGGTTGGAGATCGGATCGTCCGTTCTGAATACAATCCTTGAGCCAGGACCGCACGCCAACAATCCCGCCTCGGCCACGAAAGGGTGTATGCAATTCTGTGGTAGATCCTTCGTAGGCAGATTCCACACGCGATGCATAGGCTTCAGGGCATAGGATTACGGCTGTATCGTAGGTGTCGAGACCTTTGGCCTGGACCTGAGCCCTGAGCTCCGGAACCAGTATGACCGGGTCTTCTGGACGGTTAAAGGTGATGTCATAGGCTTCAGGGATCGTTTCGTTCGGTTTCAGGAAGCCGTGGAGTGCAGAAAACACCACCCAATCGTCCAGGAAACTCTCGGAATAGGAGCGGGTAAGATGAAAGAGAAAGCCCCGGTACGCCCGATGAGCTTCCACAGGTCCTGCATCAGGCTGTAGATCCCAGATCTTTTCTTTGGTGCAGGGAATGATCCCAAGTCTCCGCACGTCCATTCTCCCGAATCAATTCGCGTTGAATTCACCTTACTTCAATTGAAGGCCCTCACCTCGAAATAGTTGAGATGAACGGACCGCCCGATATTTTGCTCGTGGACCTCGTCTACCGGTTTTCCCCACGCGACCGTTTCGTCCGTCTTTGAGTCGTTGGGTTGGGGCTTTCAAGGAGCGTCCACCGCGTCCTCCGATGCCCGCTTGTCCGCCCAGACCTCCCGGCGTTGAGCCGCGAACCAGTCTACGCAGTACACGGTGTTTTTTGTCGTAGCGAATCGTCAGAGCGCCCCCTTTTCCGCCTCGGCCACCATGACCGCCACGTCCACCACGAGCACCATCGGCTCCAGCTCCACCCAGGCCCCCGTCGCCGCCAGGTCCTCCCTGGACGGTAATTCGGATAGGGGATTTGGAACTAAGCTGTTTCATAGGGCGAATGATCCATTGCGTCGTTTCCCTTGAGGTCAATTTCACCACAACGAGTCGTCCCGTTATGGACGACTGTACAACACCGACGTCGGCAACAACTTTTGGACCCGTTCCTCCCGTTTTCCCTCTAGAACCGGTCCGCCCCGCTTTACGTGGACGGTGTCCTTTCTTGCCATCCCGACCCGTTGCTCCAGGGCGACCAGAAAAAAAGGCGTCCTCGAAACAGTCGTAGGTTGGTTTGTAGACACGGGTAGCTGTGATCTCCGGTCTGCTTTTCAGTCGAGCCCGGACCAGAAAGCCACGATCCATGGACTTTCGAAAGTCCGACTGCGGCACATACAAACCTTTGTTGAAGGTACCAAAGGGACTCTCCAACTCGAAAAGATCGAAGTCGATAAAGCCCTGCTGTTTGTCCTTATTCGTCCAGGTACGTTTCTTTGTCCCGTCGATGAAGCTCAGCTCAAGACGCATCGGTGTGGTGCGGCCCGGGCAGACGCCATTTAAGCTCGCTAGAATAGCCAGGCCCGTGACTTTTGATGGGTCGATGAGGTCCGGCTGGGTAGTGGAAGATTCGGCTGCTCTGATCTTGCGTTCGAGGCGTCGACCATAGGGTGTTTTTGCGAGATTCGACCATTCCAGGAATGCCAGGGCATCTTTATAACGGCCATCGGCGTATGCCTTTTTTGCCCGACAATAATTTTCGCAGCCCGAACGATCGGAACCTCGTTTGTATTGACGGCATGTCTCGATTGATTTGGGTTCGGGTGGGACCGGCTTAAACAGGGCGCATCCACCGAAAAGTACAGCAACCAGAAGAGCTGGTATCAGTCGCTGAACGCTGGTCTCCGCACGATGTTGGTAATCCATTCTAGGCGTCCCGATGCCGACGACCGGCGTGTAGTGAGTTCGTCACGAGAAGGACGAAGACCATGCGTTAGACTCGTTACGGCTGGGGTCGCGTTATCCGCCCAGAGGGGCGGAGACGACGTGGGAATGTGGCTCATCAAATATAGGCTGGTCAGCCGGCTCTAGATTCTCCACACCGGGTTTTGGCATTTTCTCTGAAAGGGTCGGAACCCGCCAGGAGAGAGTCACGTTCTCTTCATTGCTGGAGATAATTCGAGAAACTTTTCGTGCCAAACGACGAATATGGCGTGGTGTAGAAACGTCTCCAAGACCACCATTATTGATGATGAGTCCATAGTGAGCGGTCTCTGCCACGGGTGCGATATCTGGCTCTGGTTTGAAGAGCTCGATCTCGGCGTGACCGCCGGTCTCCAGATCTACGATAACGATAGCCAGCTGGTCTTTTGGACCACGTACAATATGACCAAAGGCCCAGGAACGAAGGAAAATAGAACCGTCCTCATAAGGGGCGAGTAGGGGTAGAGCCTCAACCTCTAAAGGAAGCTTGAGCCAGCGCTCCGCGACCTTAATGGGTCCGTGCATCAGAAGATCTTCCTCTTCAGTGAGTATCTCTTCAATACCGCAAGCAGGTACGGTAAATAGAGCAGCTCCGGCCGTAGCCCAGCGTGCCATATTTGAGAGGAATGTTCGCCGATTTTTTGCTTCAATATCCCCCATGACACACTCCTTCAAAATTTTGCTTATCATACTGTAGATTCGTCGTGCTGCGCAAGGTTGAAGGGGAATGTTTTATGGAAGTGATCCCGCTTGCTCATTTGGGTATAGGAGCTTATGCTCGTCAGCCATGGGCGGTCAGAAGACCATAACATTAACGATCAGCACCCTCGAAGCGGCGCGTATACGCAGTCTGTTAGAGCACGGGGATTTTGAATTCGGAGAGGCTCCCTATGCGCTTTGGCGCGCACGGGGAACGGACTGTACGGCCACCTTTTATACCAAAGGTAAGGTGGTCCTGCAGGGCGCTGGGGCGCAGGAATGGGCCGAGCAGATCGACGCCGGCCAAACCCTATCCATCGTATTCGCTGATCCATTTCAAGATGCGATGGATCTTCATCCGGATCCGAAGCCCCCACGATGGATCGGTATTGATGAAACGGGGAAAGGCGATTACTTCGGGCCGCTTGTGGTCACAGCGGCCGCGGTCAATCGGGACCAGGTCGACCTTCTTCGCGAGCTGGGGATCGCGGATAGTAAGAAGATCGCCGATGCCAAGATCAAGAAGATGGCGGCAGATCTGAAGGCCTGCTGCAGCTATGAACAGATCGTTATTGGTGTAGCTCGTTATAATGATCTCTATGCCAAGATCGGTAATCTAAACCGCTTGCTGGGATGGGCGCATGCTCGGGTTCTAGAGAATCTATTGGAGAAGGAGCCCGATTGTACGTTCGCGCTGAGCGATCAGTTTGCTCGTGATGAACGTGTTGTTGGTCGCTACCTGGGAGAGAGAGGGCGCTCCATTCGGTATCATCAACGCACCAAAGGTGAGTCGGATCCCGCCGTTGCGGTCGCATCCATTATCGCTCGGGCGGAATTTCTCTGGCAGATGAAGAGACTGGGAGAAAAAGCAGGGTTTACCGTGCCGAAAGGGGCTGGGGCCGGCGTTATCACCGCGGGCCGTCGAATCATCGAGGAGCATGGTCGAGACGCTCTGAAGGATTTTGCAAAATTGCACTTTTCAACTACGGACAAGCTTGGGGCGACCGATTAATAATGGCGCAGTATTCGTTCGCGTACCGTGGCGAATCAGAACTACAGGGATAAGGCGATAATCAATGGCATACTATCTAGTGACAGGGGCCATGGGTTTTTCGGGTAGTACGTTGACCCGGCAGCTGCTTGAAGACGGTAAGGATGTAATTGCCATGGATCGAGCCCAGTCCTTTGAGGGGATGGAGGAGCGGTTCAAGGTATGTAAGATCGATCCTGCCAATCCCAAGTTGACTCTTTTGTCGGCAGATTTATTGGATCCGGATTCATTGAAACAGCTCAATGAATACGACATAAGCCATGTCTTTCATGTGGCATCGCTCTATGACTATAGTGCCACACGGGAAGCCTTGATGGCGGTAAACGTAGAAGGTACGCGAAATCTGCTGTCCTGGGCTCTCGAGGCGGATCTGAAACGCTTCGTGCATTGGAGTACCTGCGGGGTCTTTGGAAAACCCTATACGGCCGCCGAGGGAAAAAAGCACAATCTCCCCTTCGACGAGAAGGCTTCTTCTCCGAAGAACACCGCAATGGACGCGGAAGGCCCGGACGGAACCCACCTGGTCAATGTATATTCAGAGAGTAAATGGATACAGGAGAAGCTTCTCTGGAAAGCATATGCGGATAATGGATTGCCTCTGACGGTGATTCGCCCAGCACCGATCTACGGACGTGGTAGTCGCTATGGTCACGGAGGCATCATGCTACTGATCGCAAAGGGCCTGTTACGTGCGATACCCAGCGACGCCAAGAATGCAGTGACTACGTCGGTGCATGTGGAGGATGTCGCGGGATTTGCACGCTTTGTAATCGAGAAAAAAGAGTCCATCGGCGAGGACTATAATGTGGTGGATGATAGCATCATTTCCTACCGCGATTTTCTCCACTACATCGCTCTCGTTTCTGGTCGGCGGCTTTGGAATGTGCCAGGCATCCGTTTGTCCATGTATCGAGCTGTTGCGGTACCTGCGGCGCAGTTTTGGACCTGGCTGGAACGTAAGTTCAATTTCCCCAAAATGCAGATGCTTGAAGTCCAGTCAGCGACGTATATTGGTTCCAGTTATTGGATCTCAAACCGTAAGAGCAAAGAGCTTGGTTACCAATACCGATACCCGGATGTTCGAGAAGGTGTTCGCGACACTTTGGCGTGGTTCCGGGAGACAGGCGATATCTAGGATTATCCCGTCGAGTACGAGATAAATCTCGTACTCGCACGTAGGGGAAAATCAGTTTTTTGCGATGTTGTTGAGCGAAGCTTTACAGGGAGAGGGCCAGGAATGACGGGGGCTAACGGGAATTGTGTTGCGGCCTACAGGCCTAGCGAGTAAAAAGCGCCAACTTTTTTGGGGGATTTTCCCCGACCGCATAATGAAAGGGGTTTTTTTATGCATATTCGTAATCGTTTTTTTTGTTTGTTTGGATTTGTTGGATTTTTGGCCGTACTGCTGCTTCCTACGCAGGGATTTGCAAATAATGATGTGCCGGGCGTAACCGGAGCGCAGACTTCCTATATTGGTGCTCGGGTATTGAAATCCGGTGAGGAAGTGTTCAGCGGAGATGTAGTACCTGGCATTTACAGTGAGCTTGAGAGTCCAGCCTGTGACGCTCTTGAGATCGAGGATTGTGTACAGACCTACGGTAACTGGGAAGGAGATACCTTCTTCTTTGGTGCAACCGATCTGGGTACTGGCAATACCGTTGATGGTGTTCTCGAATTTTATTGGTTTGAATCGTCTGTGCCCAAGAGCGCTGATTTCTACGTTATGGTTTTGAAAGTGAAGTCGGCCCCGAATGCTGTTGATGATTGGGAGCTGAGCCACGATAGCGACAACATCTTTCAGGAGTGGATCTACGAACTGACCCCCTGTCAGACTGTGAACGTGGAGATGGAGTCTTCTGGTCTACACGGTGCCATTCGTTGGGACTGGAGCGTTCCGTTCCAGAACTACCAGTGGGAGCCCGAAAAGGTCATCGAGATTCAGGAAACCTATTCTGCTGGTTATGATCTGAATGCTTCCGCCAGTGCCCAGGCCAAAGGCGCGTTCAAAGAGGGGAGTTACCTTAAGGATGCGACCGTTGGTGCCAATATCCAGGGCAAAGGATACGTAAACCAGTCCTACAAAGTTTCCAGTCAGTACACCGTAACCCTCTACAAATGGCAGATGCTGGTACAGGGTGGTGCGACCAATATGACGTGGAATATGGTTGTAACCGAGGATGGAACCATCACCAACGATAGTGCCTATCATGAGTACTTCATCGTGGTGCAGGCTCCGCAGGGTGAGACAGCTCACATTGCAGAAATCAACATTGGTGCTGGCTTCCGTCGTCCGGCCTGGTGGATCTGGCCCGATAGCGAAAACCAGATCAGCGTAAGCGTACAAGATGTTACCTTCACGCCACCGCTTGAGATCGAATGCTACTCGGATGACGATGTTCCTGCCGACTTCGAATGCCCGGCTCTGGGAATTTGTGCCTACGGCGGTCCCACTTGTGACGAGGGCCTCTGGAAGTGCGCTGTTCCGGAACTGTTCGAGATGGAAGAGTACACCTGTGACGGTCTGGATAATGACTGTGATGGCGTGGTCGACGAAGAGCTCCAGGTTGTCTGCGAGACCTCCTGTGGTCTAGGAACCCGTCAATGTGTTGAAGGTCTTTGGACCACCTGCTCGTCGGAACCAGCTCTTGAGGTCTGTGACGGTCTGGATAATGACTGTGATGGCAGCATTGATGAGAGCGTCAAGCGTGACTGCGAGACAAGCTGTGGCAACGGAACCCAGAAATGCACCAATGGTGTATGGGGTGAGTGCTCCAAAGAGCCAGAGGTCGAGACCTGTGATGGTCTGGACAACAACTGTGACGGCATGATCGACGAAGCTCTGCAGCATAGTTGTGAGACGGCATGTGGCACTGGTTACCAGTTCTGCACCCTGGGTAGCTGGGGCGAGTGCACGGCTCCGCAGCCGACCGCTGAGGTCTGTGATTCTGTGGACAACGATTGTGATGGCAAGATTGACGAAGGTATCCAGGAGACCTGTTCCAGCGCTTGTGGAACCGGAATCATGTCTTGCACCAACGGTGGCTGGGGAACCTGCAGCGCACCCGAACCGATTGCTGAAATCTGTGGTGATGGCATCGACAACGATTGCAACGGCTACGTTGACGATGGCAAATGCTCCAGTGGCGGTTCCGGTGGCGGTTGCTCCAATGGCTCCGGTAACGGACCCATCGCCTGGCTTATCGTGCTTTGCACAACGCTCTTTGTGACGCGCCGTCGTCGCAGCGTGACGCTTAGCTGATACTAAAAGAACCCTTTCAACAAGGCGCCCACGGTCTTCTTCGTAAGCCGTGGGCGCTTTGGTTTTTGCTATTGTGCTTTGACCCGGTTGGTCCAGGCCGTACGCGCGTCGAGACCCACGGCCGAAAGCTGCGGAATAATCACCTCTTCGAAAGTGTCCGCTAATAGGGAACGGGCCGTATAAGAATCGGAGAACCCTAGGGCCTGGGCTTCTTGAACGAGGGCCTCTGGGAGTTTCTTTCCTATCGGCATCGCGGCCAGCATGCAGGTTTCCAGGTGGCCGAGGGCGACGGGGAGATAGTCTTGTATGCGGGACCGTCCGTCTTTGTTAAGGCGGGGCCATGTGTCGCCGAGATAGATCCAGCCAAAGCGGGCGTGGTTGATTTCGTCAGCCGATAACTGGTGTAGGACGGCCTTCACAAATGGTTCCTTTGCCCGTTCCCGCTCCTCTGTGAGAAGTCCCACTGAGATCGTCTCGGATAGGCTGGTGAACAATACATTGCGAAGAGCCCGTTCCAGGGGTGGGCAGTCCGGGTGTTTGGGCAATGGTTCGGTCGTCAGCCGTGCCTCGATCATCGGATCTCCGTTGAGAAGGGCGACAACTCGACCGCATAGGCCGGCGTGCCGTAATTCATCCATGGAGAATCGTAGGATACAGGTCTTGAATTCCAGGGTGGCCTCGGCTTCGATCAGCTGCGGGAGCAGTCGAGAGAAGACCGCGGAGCTCTGGTGCTCATGCAGCATGCGTTGCCGCCAGTTCTCACGGGCCAACATAATCGCGTCAGGGGAGTAGTCGCCCTGGAGTTTTGTGGTGGGAAATTGTTCGGGTGCCTCGCTACCGCGAGTCAGCGCCTTATGCACGAGCTGTTCATGTTCGTTCTTGAGGGGGTTGTCTCCAACCTCGACCCGCAAAACGCCCATTTATAAATCTCCTTCAGACCGGCATGGAAGGGGCAACGAAGGGGCCCGGTACAGCACAGGAACAACCATATTCGGGTTCGAGCATACAGTCACCCCATTCCTGAGCTTCGCAGCAATCCCCGTCATTCTCGGTGGTGCATTCGTCGGGGCAGACCCCATCGGTTTCTACCACGCACGGGTCACTGGATGACTCACAGCCAGCGCTTGCCATCATAAGGGTTGCACCAATAGCTACTGCTTTTGCCGCACGTAGGGCACGTTTTCGAAGTGTTTTATCGTTCATGCTTTCCCCTTAAACGATCATCTCTGGGGCAACGAAGGGACCTGGTATGGCACACATACAACCTTCATCGGGTATAAATTCGCAGCCAATGAACCCATCACCCCATTCGTAACAACAATCGGCGTCGTTATCTTGGGTACATTTTTCCGGGCAGACTTCGTCGGGTTCATTTTCACACCCAACTTCTGCGGTGTCCGCGGACCCCTCATCTGGCGTGATTGTTATGGCATCCGCGTCCTCGTCTTCTACATCGACCTTGGTGGAGACATCTTCGATCGCAATGTCTTCTTCCGTTACGTCTGACTCTGTCGTGTCATTACCCAGATCTTCTACGGTGGTATCGGTCGTGGATGTATCTGTACTCACATCAACACTGGCCGTATCCGTGCCCGCATCGGTGACAACGTTATCACTGCCGGTGTCGGCCTGGTTTGTGTCTTCACCAACGTTCACATCTGGCTGGTTATCATCAGTGGAGTTACAACCGACCCCGAGTCCAACGATGGCTGCGCCCATGGTTACGGCCTTGGCTGCTCGTAATGCACGCTGCCGAATCTTTTTCGTTCTTTTCATCCCTCATCCTCATACCCAAGAAGGTATGATTCTACTCTTTTCAATCTGGAATGGGAAGGGAGGATAGGTGCGTTTTATACGTCGGATTACACGGCACTTTTCTAGTCTGTAGAAGTTCGCTACTAATGAATTGAGTCGAACTGCGAGGAGTGCATGGGTCGCTTGGTCGGAATTGCAATTAAGGCGAAAAAACGAGCCGATGTATGCCAGCTGTCGGAGGTGATGGTTTCCCTGGAACACGGTGTAGAGGGAGATCACCGTGGAAAGCCAGGGAAACGGCAGATTACGGTGTTGTCGCTAGAAGATTGGAACGACGCATGTCGCGATATGGACCAAAGCCTGGACTGGACGCTTCGTAGAGCCAACCTCCTGGTTGAGGGGGTTCGTCTGGAGGAGCAGGTGCATGGCCGTCTACAGGTGGGCGAGCTTATTCTCGAAATTACCGGTGAATGTGATCCTTGCGACCGGTTGGATGAGCAAATCCCCGGACTCCAGGATGCTCTGACACCCAATTGGCGGGGCGGAGTCACCTGCAAGGTTCTTACACCCGCAAAAATCCAGGTGGGGGATTCTGTTGAGCTATTCGCAGACACGACAGCGACATAAGAATCCCATGATCTGGGAAACCGTCAGGTTTCAAGTATACTTTCGTGGCAACCCTCGAGGAGATGATCGAATGCGAACAGCTCAAATTCTTTTTTGTATGATCTTTCTAATTCTTGGTGCCGCCTGTACTGGCTCCCCTGGATACCTCGCAATGGAACCCACCGATGAGGGAGCAGCTGACGCAGGCGCCGCCGACGAAGGGTCGACGGATGAAGGCGCTGCCGACGAGGGGGCGGCCGATGAAGGCGCTGCGGATGAAGGCGCTGCCGACGAGGGGGCGGCCGATGAAGGTGCTGCTGACGAGGGTACTGCGACGGACGAGGGAAGCCCGGATGCAGGGACCGCGACCGACGAAGGTACGGATGCGGGGCAGGGAGACGATGTTGTCGCAGATGTGGCGCCGCCCTGCGGAGAGCCGCCCACCTGTCCGGGAGAAGAGGTCCCCGTGGATTTGGATGGGGATGGTTGCCAAGACACCTGTGTGGCTGGGGAGCCGTGTTCAACCAACGAGCAATGTGGCAGTTGTGATGAAGACGAAGACTGCATCGGCTACTATTGTAATTATGGCGAGGGTTGCACGACGGATGGGATCTGCGTCGCTCGCCCCACCGACTGTACGGATGAGTATGACCCCGTATGTGGTTGCAACGGGGAAACCTACAGCAATAGTTGCCAGGCAGGTGCCGCGGGAGTCGATATCTTTCATCTGGGCGACTGTGACGGAAACGCCTGTCCCGATGGGCAAAACTGTGGTGGTGAAGCACAATGTATCGCAGGTGATGTCCCGTTCTTTGCGGAGGTGACCTGGCAGATTTTGCAGACCTGTTATGCCCTTTCCCCTGCGGACGGTGTCGGATCCTGTATTGCACAGCAGGTTGGATTTACTCCGTCTTGTGGTGGCTGCTACGCGGATGTTGCGGCCAACCTGGGCCTATGTACGACGGGCGAGGGAAACTGCAATATAGCCAGCTCCTCTGTGGATGAGTTCACCTGTGCGGGGTGTTTGCTGGAACACTTTGGAGAGTCCTTTAATGAGTGCTCGGGCTATGGCCTGGATGCTGCGGCCCTGGCGACGAGTTTATTGAGCCCTCCCTGATCTCTGGGGCTGGACTCTACCCATCGTGAAGGGGTTATCTTCTCTTCCTCTTCTTTCGCTTTTTCCCCTTGCCGGATTTCGGCTCGGGTGGCGCGGGGCAGATAAGCTCCTCGCGTTTAAAGCATATCTGAAGGCTACTGGCGGGTCGCGCGAGTTGGTCCGACGGTAGGCTTCGTAGCTCTTGTCGAAAGCAGGTCTCTTTCGATTCAGGTCCCAGGTTTACGGGTTGATCGAATCGTGTTGTACCTGCGGCGGATCCATCGGACCACGTCAGTTTTGTGCCGGCTTTGATATGACAGGAATCAGGGGAAGGTGATGGGGTCTCTGCTGCGTCTGGTACCCCGATCTCTTTGAGTTCTGCGGTGAGAGTGTCCCCTTCAATCCGTGCACATGCATCCTGATAGATGACTCGCGTACGCCGAGGATCTTTATGCACCTTCACTCGCGAAACTGGCAGGGAGAACACGGGGGGAGGTGCCTGGTTTGCAGTCTTCATAGGTGGGCGAAGAGTATCCTGTGACAGAAGCACCTTGGTGTCGATACCGGAACGTGAGCGTTGCGTTTGCTCCCGAGAAGGGACCCCTGCGACCGTCAGCATGCCGGAACTGGAGAAGCGGATCCGGGCACCGTTTTGTAGCCGATGGGTGTCGGCCTCCTTCTTTGGAGATGGTTGCACCTGGTAGTGGGTTACCAAGATCTCTTCGGGCGTTGGGAAGCGCAAGAGGTAGCCGGGGAGCGCTGGCTTCATAAGCCCGGCCTCATCGCCCTCGACCGCGACCCCCGGCCGGATGGTAGCCGAAGTGCCGTCTTCGGAACGATAGGTCGCCGGTTTTCGTAGGGTACGAGCGATGTGTCGATGATGTACGAAGAGTCGCAACTTGAGATTGTGTAGGCCAGACGCGGTTCCATAACAATGCTGGCTGGTATCTGCGATGGTCTCCAACGCAACCCAATCGCTATATTCTTTGATCAGCCGGAACACCCAGTAGGAGCCGGAATTTTCGTTGTCTCGGTAATAGAAGCGGTCTCTGGCACTTTGGGACTGTGTATCGGGATGGATGTAGAGGAAGGCATCTCGATCAACCAATACAAAGTCCAGGGGCTCTGCTTTGGCCGGCGTCTTGGCGACGGTACCCTTCGTCTTCGTCTCTTCAGTCGATGAGGCGGCTTCTTCGGCGCTCGTGCTTTGAAGTGGCGTAACGGCAAGGCTGACTAGAATCAGGAGGCCCAGAATACATTTGCCCAACGCAGGTATACCGGGTGAGACCGGTCGAAAATCGGTATGGGAGAAGAGAGTCATGGATTGGGAAGTTCTAGCGGAGTCTGCAGGAAAGGCCAACGTTTTCCTGTGGCCTCGAACCTGCGATCTGACGGCAACTATGCACGAGTATTTGAAACTGACACAAATGGGCCGATAACACTTCTTGGAATTTCATTCTTGCAAGTCGGCGCGGCGAAACGGACAATAGTCCGGGTTCTCATGTGTCGTAGAGGTCAGGTCTATGGAAAGCGGCTGTCGAACGAAGCCAGTTTGTAGCTATTGGGTTGTATGGGTTCTTGTGGTGACTCTATGGGGTTGCGGTGGAGATGGATCTTCACAGATAGGGGCCGATGGAGGAAGCCAGGATATCCCCGGGGATGTAGCCTCCGATAGTCAGGCTACCGATCTGGGAACAGACGTGCAGGGAATGGATGGCACAGCCGATACGGTGATTGCCGCGGGTGAGTTTGGTTGGCCTTGCGAGAGCAATAGTGAATGCCAGAGCGGCTACTGTGTTCCCTCGTCGAAAGGTCAGGTCTGCACCCAGAACTGTGTCGACGATTGCCCGATAGGTTGGGTCTGTAGTCCGGTGGAATTGCCGGGCGAGGATCTAACCTTTATCTGTGTGGATAAGACCGCCAACCTGTGCCGGCCTTGTCTATTCCATGATGAATGCCGGGTTCTCGGTGGTACATCCGCCGACCGTTGCGTGAAGTTTTCTGACTGGGAGGGCTCCTTCTGTGCGACCAGTTGTTTCGGTGGGGAAACCTGTCCGGACGGGTATTCCTGCACCGATGTTGTGGACCCGGATACAAGCCAGACCTTCAAGCATTGTTTACCGGATTCGGAGACCTGTGAGTGCAACCATAAGGCGACCATTGATGCCGCGCAGACAAGCTGTGGTAACGAGTTCTGCACGGGACTTCGATTTTGTGACACCGACGGTCTTACGGAATGCGACGCACCGGCGATTGTCGAGGAAATCTGTGATGGGGTAGACAACGATTGCGATGGGGATGTGGACGAAGACCTGGGAAGCACGACTTGTGGAGTGGGCGTATGCCTGCATACGGCCGAGAATTGTGTGGACGGCGAAGTACAGGTTTGTGACGCATTAGAAGGCGCGGATACGGAAATCTGTGATGGAAATGATAACGACTGTGACGGTCTCGTAGATGAGAACCTTGCCACGGTCAGCTGTGGTGTTGGAGCGTGTGCCCATGTGGAAGAGAGTTGTACCGACGGTGTTCCAACGGTATGCGATCCCTTTGAGGGCACGTCCACCGAGGTCTGTGACAATATAGATAATGATTGTGATGACCAGGTCGATGAGGGACTGGGAACGACGGTCTGTGGGCTGGGATCCTGTGCACATGAGATAGAAAATTGTGTCGATGGTGTGACGCAGATCTGCAACCCCTTTGAAGGGGCCGAACCCGACTTCTGTGATGGGGTGGATAACGATTGCGACGGATTGACCGACGAAGATCTGGGAGCCACGACCTGTGGTCTGGGGCTATGTGCCAAGACCGTCGAAAATTGTGTGGATGGGGCCGTTGCCTTCTGTGACCCCTTTGCCGAGGCTTCGGCCGAGAGCTGTGATGGTCTGGACAATGACTGTGACGGGGCGGTGGACGAAGATCTGGGAACCACAACCTGTGGCCTGGGTATCTGTGTAAAGACCATCGCCAATTGTGTGGGTGGTAGTCCTACCTTCTGCGATGCCAACGAGGGGGCCCAGACGGAGTTCTGCGATGGTGTTGATAACGACTGCGATGGAGTCGTGGACGAAGAGCTCGGCACGACCACCTGTGGCGTTGGTGTATGTGAGCATACGATTCAGAACTGTTCTGGTGGCGTTCCACAGGCCTGCAATCCGGTGGAAGGGCTCTCGACGGAGATTTGTGATGGCCTCGACAACGACTGCGATGGGCTGGTGGACGAAGATCTCGGAACCCTGGAATGCGGTGTGGGAGCTTGCGCGAAGTCGATTCCGGTCTGTTACGGCGGAGAGATCCGGGTCTGTGATCCAGATGAAGGGGCGTCCTTTGAGACGTGTAATGGCATTGATGATGACTGTGATGGAGAGCTCGATGAAGGTTTTGGCACCGAGACCTGCGGTCTAGGTGTCTGTGCCCATACCGTAGATGTATGTTCCGATGGCGCTCTACAGGGATGTGATCCGATGGAGGGTGCGTCTTTGGAGATCTGCGATGGTCTGGATAACGACTGTGACGGCGAGGTCGACGAGGATCAGGGAACCATCTCCTGTGGTCTGGGGGCCTGTGCTCAGACGCTTCCGGCCTGTGTCGGCGGGGACATCAACTACTGCAACCCGTACGAGGGAGCTACCGCAGAGGTCTGTGATCTGATCGATAACGATTGCGATGGCGAGAACAATGAAAACCTCGGCACATATATTTGTGGGCAGGGCCGATGTGCCCACGAGTTGGAACACTGTGTGGATGATGTCCCACCGGTCTGCGATCCTTTTCTTGGAGCGACCACGGAGACATGTGGCAACGAGCTGGACGACGATTGCGATGGATCCATTGACGAGGACTGTCTCGATAGCTGTGATGTCGGAGTCAACGCTCTAGTAAATGGAGGCTTCGAATCTGGAACGGTCGGCCCCTGGTACTACCTGGATAACTATTCCATTGTGAACGATGCCCATGACGGTAATTTTTCTGTTCGATCGGTTGGAAATTCCTGGATACGGCAGGATTTCAATGCGGTGCCCGGAGATACGATCAACGAGCTTACGTTCTGGACGAAGAAGGGGGCTCCAAGCAGCCCTATGTCCTGGTCGGTAATCTATAGCGATGGGACGACATCCAGTGACTTCTTCTATTCGGGAACAACCTGGTACCAGCATGATGGACTGATGGTTATCGACCCGAGCAAGCTGGTCACGGGGCTTCAATTCCATGGATATGCTGGGGCCGGTGCCAGTCAGTCCTGGTTGGACTCAGTAGCGCTCTGTTATGAGCCATAACCCCGGCGTTGGGTGCGGTCTCGATCAGAAGTATAGCTTGCCGTATAGCTCGTGTAGGCCACGTACGACTTCGATATTCTCCGTGATGTTCTGAATCTGCCATTCGAGATCGGAGATCAGATATTCGTAATAATCGATCTCGTCTGCGTCTTCGGATGCTTCAATGGCCGCCTGCGATTCAGCGATCATGTCTAGATACTCGTTGGCTTTACCCAGCATCAACGCTCCCACACCGAGTTTGGTGTTACTCATATCGCTCGGTTGTACAGCGACATAGATCCGGCCGTTGTAGGGGTTGGAGAACTGGATCACATTTTCTGGCGTAGAGCTTTCCAGCCCTTCGCCGGAACCCTGAAGCCAGATCTTCGCGTAATCGTTGAAGCTATTGTCGAAGTTGGCGTTGAGCCACGCCATCCCATACCACAGAGCATAGAGTTGGATCGTAAAGCTGGTATAGGGGTCGACAGGGCTATAGGTAGCGAACATCTCTCCATCGGAGTCCGTCGCAAATGGGTCTGGAGGGACGTAGGAGAAGAATTCTTCTTCGATGACCCCACCGAAGAGGTCGAAGCGATCTGCGGCGATTCCACCGAAGACCTTCTGAATCTCATCGGGGAAGCGAAGGTTCATGGAGATGGCCCATTCATCGATACTCTCCGCGCTCTGCACACCGAGAATATAAGTGTCCGGGTTCGTCATCACCTCTAAAGCGAGAATCTTATCGTAGAATGTACCGACCCATTTCAGGCGTTCGTAGAAGTAGTACCCGCTCTCCCAGTCGTAGATACTATAGAGATATCGCCCGTCACCGAGTTCGAAGTTGACGTCGGAACAATACTCGCTGGTGAACATGGACCATTCTTCCTCACAGATGGGCAGGCTCTGGCTTTCGAAGGCCCAGTAGTAGTCGTAATCAAAGTCGTACCAATAGGCACCGGGTTCCGGTATCGCCAGCACCTGTTGTAGGAATTTGAATCCCTGCATGGAGGCGGCGGCCTGCGTTAACCCACCATCGAGAGCCTTGCTCCACTCTTCATCTTCAATCCCCCAGGACTCTGCGCCATCCCAGCGCAGGGACTCCCATACGGTGCTTCCCAGGAACCAATCGTCAAACACCCAGTGCTGGTAGGCGTTATGAACGAAGTGGAAGTAGCGGTACCACATGCGGTCCATATAATCCCACTCGTCAAAGAAGACTCGATCGCGTTTGAAGTTGTTGAACCAGTAGTAGTTCCAATACCGGTCGATAGCGTCTGCGACGATCTCGTAGGAATCGGCCCCCATATCGTAGGCGTGACAGGTTTTCGTGCCGAAGGTGTATTCGTCGGAACAGTATCGGTAGGGGACCTCCCAATACGACCAGGGAGCGTCACCGGTATGTTGCGACATATAGGATGTGTGGGCGTCCTGGCCCATCAGCTCCGCCACATCAGGCGTATAGGGCACATTCGTGCGCTTACCGATATTGTCGACCCCGCCCATAATGCCCGGGATTCGCGTGTAATGGCGAAGATCCCGGAAGATATCACGAAGCGAAAATGGACGATCGTAATAGTCACCATCGTAGTCTTGCAGTTCAAGCAGCGGATCATTCGGCGCGTTGTCGAATACTTCCACAAGTTGTCCGTAGCCGAATTTGATGGCGGCCCGGTCGTAGCGCCCAATCCCCTGGATGTCGGCGTTGAAGCGGCCCGCGTAGTCCATGATCGAACTATACTGGTATTCCCGAAGTTTCCCGTTCTTCTCCGCCTGACCCAGGTTGGCCATCGGCTCTGGGTTTTCACCGCGAAGGTCCCAATAGCCTTCATGGTAGTTCAACGCGTCGGTGGACGCTTCAAAGTTGTGGCGAAGGCCGAGTGTATGCCCCACTTCATGTTCGGCGGTGGCACGGAAGATGTGGCTGACGAGCTCGTCGAGAATTTCGTCGGAGGGTGTATCCTTCAGTTCGAGCGCCAGACCTGCGACGGCGTCATCGAAGAAGGAAGCCATCATCATATTACGCATGGCGTAGCTTCGGAACCGATTGACCACCTCTCTACGATGGAGCGGTGAAGCCCAATGGGTGGGGGAGACCTGACTATGGAGACCTGGGGGTAGAGGTTGGCTGGCATTTTGCGGCGTGACCATACCCATGCCCTTCAATATGCGAAGTTCGGGACTCGCCATCAGAAGATCTTCGATGGGTTTGTCTTTGATGTTCTGTAGGCGGGAGGGCGTCCATCCGGCCGGTCGCTTCAGTTTGTCGATGCCGGGGATTTTGTGGACCGAATGGGGGGATGGCATCCGAGCCGGGCCTTTCTTCATACCTGCCATCGGGTTTTTGGGCTTGTCGTTGGGGCGGGACGCTACGAACTTATCGAGGGCCTCCTTTGAGGGGGAGGCCTGGCTTGTTCCGCCCATCTTCAGTTTGGCCAATAAGGCCTGCACATTCTCGCCCAGCGCGAATTCCTGCGGATCGATACGACCATTGATGAGGTCTACGATGTCACGCCCCTTGGCGGCGACCTCTCGTACGGTCGCACCATAGATGTAGGCGTCGGCCGCGAAGATCTCACCTGTCATCAGGTCGATCGCCGATGGACCATAGCCGAGGAGTCCGGCACGGGTAGGTTCATCAACAAGGTACAGATGACTGTACCGGAGATCACCGATGACCTCGCCGCGAACAAGCACCTCGCCTGTCTCTGCGTTGACCGAGCGAGTGTTTGGTCGCAGCTCAAAGACGTCAGGAATGTCTGCACGGCCGGTGAGGCTTGTGACGGTCTCCTGTAAGGCGTCGTTCCACTGTTTTACAAGATGGTTTGCGGTTGGAAGGAGCGAGTCCGGAAAGCCGGGAGATAGGTAGTATACGATGGGTCGAACCTCTCGTTCCGGAAAGGGGATGAGGTTCCCGTCGTCACCGCGCGTTTGCTGCCAGATATTCCAGCGGTTGATGAGGTAGATACGGTTGCTCTCGACCTCACCGTAATCGGGATCATAGCCATATCGCTCGACTCGGAAATACCCGAACTTGTCGAACATCTCCATTCGTACCAGAGAGTTGTCACCACCCAGGCCATAGGGGTCCTGTGGCCCATCACCAGCACCTGTGCTTTTGTCTCCACCGTCCGAGCCGCCATCGGAGTCAGGGTCGTAGGATTCCCGGTCTCCATCGGCATTCCAGCGCACATGAATCGCATCGCCGTCCGCGTTTCGAACCAGCTGGTTGTCTGGATATTCCAGAGGCTCGTAGTCGCTGACCGCTGCATCGACCCGTACAAAGGAGTTACGGATGCTGACGATAGCGGTGACGCAATCGTAGTTCAGATAATACCAACAAGCGGGTTCGTAGAAGAGGTTCCCGTCCCAATCCTCCACCAGGAAGGTCTCGGGTTTCACAAAAATCTTGGTGACTACATCGATATATTGTGCCGATTCCAGGCCGCGAATTTCTGCCGGATCGGAGTAGTCGGTCCAGGAACCATCGTCGTTTTTTACTCCAAGGATGGGGTGGTTGGGATCGTTCTCATCTTCGATGGTAACGGCCACCGAATCTTGTTCCAACTCATCCACATAGAAATGGAAGTTCTTCACGTGATTTGTGGACCAGTCGACGCGGAGATGACTACGCTCGTACCACATATTGTCTTCTGTGTTTTCTACAATAACGTTGGACTGCTCTCCGGTAGAGGAGTTGTATTCTCGATTCACATCCACATGGTCTTCAATCTCGAAGACCGCGATGGGGGCGGCGTCCGTTGTCCCCGCAATAAGAGGATGGGCGCGCAACGCGACCAGATGGTTTTCCTGTATATCCCATCGAATACGAATGACTTCTTCGGTCTCGCCTATGAAGGTGTAGCCGGCGTCGTAGGGTACATCGATGACCGTACGGCGCATAAACCATTCCCCCTCGAAGACATCTTTATCGATCAGGCCGGGCTGGGTGCGGTCGATATCACCTACTTGCTGGGCACAACCAAGTGGTGCCAACGCAAAGGCCAATAAAACCAGCACGATATTTCGGGTCGAGTTGAAGATAGATCGTTTCACGGGAGTCCTCCGAATTAGATGCCGGAGGAATGCCTCTATATACCCTCCAGCCCGTCGCATATGGTGGTCATCCAATCTCTATCCGTCAACTCTGCGCGCGTTTTGTGCTCCAAAACGCTGGGGCTGCACTGTGTAACTCGCCTTGAGTTTTTACTTCTACACAATGAGAATGGTTTCCAGTGTGCTGGTTATGAAGGGGTTTGGTAGTCGCTTTTCTATGGTTGAAATATCGGAAGAAGAATCTGTATGGTCTGTCCCTTCTTACAGCCTGGAGCTAGCTCGTGTATAAATTCATTCCGATTGTTTTGTTATCTGTTTTTGTTCTCGCCTGTCCGGGATCTGAGGGGTCTTCGCCAGGCGCGGTAGGTAATGACACGTCTTCCAATGGCGGGGGCCAAGACACCTCTGTTTCGACCGTAGCCTGTGGTGAGGTTCTGCATTGTAGTCGGGATAATAACTGTTCGGATTCCGATAATATTGGTGCTTGCGTACAGGCCTGTGCCGTAGAGCTTGGCGCGGCCAGTGTTGGGACCTGGGAGGCCTATGCCGCGTGTAGTGCCGAACAATGCAGTTTTTGTGACGTTGATAATGAAGACTGTCTGGGAGGTTGTATCTTCCTAAACTGTACCAGCGAGTGGTTCGAATGCATGAGCCATCAGACGAGCGGGACTGCGGATTGTGCAGAGACCTTCGCTTGTAACGATGCCTGCTCGGATGGCGATCTACATTGTCTACAGGATTGTGTAGAGAAGGCTTCGGTCGAAGGACAGGCCGCGTACTTCCCGGTTCTGGAATGTTTTGCCAACTCCGTTGCAAATAATGGCTCGGGTGACGAGTGTGCTGAGCTGGCAGTAGACTGTGCATGTTCCCAATTTGATGCCATGCAGGGGACCGCTGAGTGCACGGAGTTTCTGGACTGTACGGACGAATGTGAAGACGACTTATGCTGCTTTCCAGAATGCCGGTCGAAGTTGAATGAGGAAGCCCAGGCGCAGTCCGATGTACTAATGGACTGCATCTTCGATAAGTGTTCGAATTGTGAAGACGGAGATGACGAGTGTTGGGGCACATGCATTGGTGAGAATTGCATGGAATCGGTCTGGACCTGCCAATGTCCAGATGCGCCGGCTTCCGGTACTGGTACGGCCGATTGCAGCACAGCCTTTGAGTGTATAACCGATGGCTGCGAAGGGAAGGGGCCCTGTTGTGCGCCAACCTGCCTGGGTGAGGCCAGCCCCGAGGCTTATGAGCAGCTCGACGCGTTCTTTGGCTGCATTCAAGACTGTGGCTGCGGTGATGGTGAGGA